>Ga0256405_10001387_pt1 | contig 66478 bp, 41 predicted proteins | sample RumenRJG_02DNA_FD_189096 | JGI IMG/M metagenome (GOLD analysis project Ga0256405, IMG submission 189096) | Bovine rumen microbial communities from Lethbridge, Alberta, Canada - RJG_02 | ecosystem: Host-associated > Mammals > Digestive system > Stomach > Rumen | place: Canada: Alberta... | reverse complement strand
TTTCAGAACGATGTTGATAATACCAGCCGAGCCTTCGGGCGAGAACTTCGCACTTGGGTTGTCGATCACCTCGATACGCTCGATGCTCTCTGCCGGTATCTGTTGCAGGATCTCTCCACGGTTGTCACTCGTCAGTCCAGAGGCCTTGCCGTTGATCCACACCTCCACACTCGAGTTGCCACGCAGTGAGATCTCACCGTCGGTCGTTACCTCGATACTCGGTATCTGTTCCAGCAACTCCGAAGCCGAACCACCCGCAGAAGCGATCATCTGGTCAACGGTAAACGTCTTACGGTCTACCTCCAGTTTCATCTGCGACCGCTGTCCCGTCACTGTAATCTCTGAAAGCGTCTTGGAATCCTCATGCAGATAGAGGGCATTGAAATGTGCCCTTCGGTTATCAGGTGAGATGGTAAACGAGCGATTCAGATCCTTATAGCCCACGTAAGACACTGTCAGTTCATAGCGTCCGTCAGCCAATCCCGTGATATTAAACGCACCATCCATATCCGTGATGGCCCCTTTCACGAGCTTGGAGCCCTGCGTCACACGGATATTCACAAACTGCAGCGCCTCGTCGGTCTGCCTGTCAATCACCTTTCCTTTCACTACGCCCTGAGCCTCCGCTCCAAGAGCACACCATATCAAACTTAATAGCAGTACAAATCTAGTCATATACCTATAAAGACGCAGCAGCTGCCCGAGCGTTTAATCGGACAGCTGCTTTTTTTTTACGCAACACTGTTGCTTTTCAGTATTTCACCTGGGTACGATGAACGATGATATCGGCATTTTCCTTTTTCATAGCCGATGTCCACCACTCGTCGCTAACCATCGTCTGGCTCTTGTTTCCGGCATTGCGATCATACCAAACCATGAAGTGGCCCCATTTTGCGCCGGCTTCCCAACATTCGGCGATATCGCCCTGAGGCTTACCCGTCTTGTCGTTGCCGTCCCAGCCACATTCACCCAGCACCACCATCTTATCGGGATAGGTGGCCTGAATCTCCTTGAACTCCTGTGCATTCTGCGCTGCTGTGTAGCCATAGAGATCGCGGGCTACCATGTCACAATAGTCGGCTCCCGGATACCAGTCGGTATCCTGATTATAGGTCGTACTACTGCCATTATAGTTCTGAGTGGTCCAGATCCAGATCAGGTTATTGACGCCTTTCTGCTTGAAGTAGTCGAACATGGCTACCCAGAGTTTCTTGTATACGTCAGCACCCTCATAGCCCCACCAGAACCATGCTTTAGTCCAGTCTGCCTGTTGCTTGGCAATGGCGTTACCAGCTGCCTCGTGGAAAGGACGCCAGGTAGCGGCGATACCTGCCTCCTGGAGTTTCAGGATAACAGCAATCACGCGGTCCATCTGTTCGTAGAAGTACTGATGCTCCCATGTGCCTTCCTGCAGGGCATTTGAGGCACGGAAGGTTGTCTTATCAGGTGAGCAGGTGACGCCACTACCATCCATGCCAGGCTTTGTACTTTCGTTGACCGGTACATTGAAATGCCACATCAGCTGCACGATACCGCCTTTGTCTACCCATTCCGTTACGGGGGTGATATCACTATAGTTGATCCAGCCGTTACCATCGGGCACATAGATATGGATGAAATCATAACAGTTCATGGCTGGCCATTTGCCTGTAATCTCCTTCTTGATCTTATCGGCGAGCGCATGGTTCCAGTTCACATCGGCCATCACACTTGAGATAACCCGCTTGCCGTAGTTATTACGGAAATAGCGATAGAGCTGGCGGGCTGCATCGGTAGTGCCTGCTACAGGAGTCGTGGCGATGCCGTCGTTCTCTGCATCGATAGCGATACTGGATACTTTCACGGCCTGTCCCCCGACGGTCAGCGTACCATCGTCCTGGGAATAGGTCATCGTGCCGGCTTCAGAGGCGCTTACCTGCTGGATGCCACCATCAGCATCAACAACCGTGACCGTCTGGGCTGTCATGAAGACAGTAGCCATACAAGCGGCTATCAGCGTAAATAACTTTCTCATCTTACTTGCACTTTTTGAGTCGTACTGCCTTTTCTGACGATATAGATGCCCTTTTTCAATGGTGCACCAACAGGCAGACGCTGACCTTGGATGGTATAGACAGCATCGTTACCGCCTGCCACAGCATGGACAGGAGCCATACCAGTTGTCTCATCGCTATTTGAGAAGTTCATCGAGGCGAGACTGCTGAGCGGCAGCGTCAGCGACTCGTCGGTGTAGGCATTGCGGGCAACGAGATTGTCGTCACTGAACGACAACGTCAGTCCAACTGCAGTCAGAGAGGTCTTGCCACCGTCTGTCCCGACGATGGTCAGATAGGCGTAATCCTCGGCACGGACGACGGCAAGACCTAAAAAGGTGAATAATAATAGAAGTACGCTTCTCATATTACTGAAGCACAATCTTCTTACATACGATACCCGCACCGCAGATCACGAGACCGCCTGCATTCAACAGCTGTTCCATATCGTCGGCTGTAAGCTTCGTCTCAATGGTTGTCTGTGAAGGATCGGGCGTGGCGTTACCATCGGTGCCCCAGTCTACGGTAGAGGGCAGCGCAGCCCAACTACCGTTACCGAAGCGGATGTTGACATAGCCCACTGACGGATCTACCTCATAGTAGAGTCTCAGAGAAGTGCCGGCAGAGACCTGACTCCAGTCATAGCCGCCCCAGGCAAGATCCTGAAGACCATTCTCCCAGCTTCCCAATGAGAAACTACCACTCCAGATGACGTTCTCAGAGATTGACAACGCAACCTTTGTCACGGTGAAGTAAGCACCGCAGATCACAAGACCGCCATTGGCTACCAATTCGTCGATCATCTCCTGTGTGAGTGACACAGTGAACTTGGTATCTTCAGCCGTCAGATCGTTCACATCAGCGGTTCCAGGCAGTGCTGCCCATGAGCCGTTACCTACACGGATCTGAGACCAGCCCTGCGACATATCAGGCGTCACATAGACGGTCAGTACCTGTCCGGGCTTCACTGTCGACCAGTCATAGCCACCCCAGGCGAGATCCTGCATGCCTGCATCCCAGCCGCCAATCGTAAAGCTGCCTGCCCAGATGGCCTCCTCAGGTGCATCGCTATACATCATCAGCTTATGAGACACTGAGATAAAGCTGTTCTGGACAATCTCAAGGTTTCCGTCAGTCATATCATCGGGCACAGTGAAGGTCAGCGTATTGCCAGAGATGGTGTATTCGGTATCAGCCAGAATGCCTGAACCAGGCAGAGAGACAGAAGCGATACGGTCGAAGTTCTCACCTGTTACGGTCACCTTGTCGCCTGCTCTCAGATCCTTATCCGGAGACACCTTGGTCACAGCCAGCGTGGGCAGCGTCACCTCATCGGTGGTAAGCGATGCACCCGAGTAGAGTACCAATGTGATGGCACCCGACTTCGTCTCAGCAGGAATGTTAGTCGTCAAGGTCTTATGGTCATCGGATACGGTAAACTCGCTGGTGACACCACCCGGGAACATCACCGTCTCAACCGTGTGCAGGTTGGTACCGCTGATCTGAACCTCCTGTCCGAAATCAGCAGCCTTCACGCTCAGACCGGCATAGGTGGCAGAGAGCACCTCCAGCGGTGTCTCGTATGTGTAAGTCCACTCTGCACCGTCGTTGAATGTGATCTCACCACTCTCTGCAGCCAGGGGCACGAGGAAGCGTACCTCTTTGCGAGATACATAGGTAAAGTCCTCAGCCTTGACGGATGCACCCGTCACACCACTGGTGAACACGGCCTCATAGATGTTGTAGACGTACTCACCCTTCACGGTCACCTCGTCGCCGGCATTCAGACCAGTTGTAGGACTGACAGACTCAATCTCAATAGGCTCCTCGAAGGTGATGGGTGATACGGAGGTAGCAACGGCTTCGCTGCCTACCATCAGTTTAATCTGTCCAGGCACGGAGGCATCGGGCACATTCAGGTAGAGGTCACGGTCGTCTACCTTGTTGAAGGCCGATTTCTCTACGACAGCCCCCTCACCGGGGAAAGCTACGCTCGTCACCTGGGTCAGATTGGTACCTGTAATACGGATCTCATGGGTGCGGAGGACGGGTGAAGGACCGAATGCAACGAGGTTCACGCCCGACTTGTTATACGGATTGGTATCCAGGTTGTCCTCAGAACACCCTGCCAGTGATAGCCCAACGAGGGCTACCATTGACAATGTGAAATATCTATATAACTTGTTCATACGATTCATTGATTATTTGTTAGGAACTACACGAATGTTGTCGATCTTGATGATCGGGTTACAGTCTACACCTTCAGGCAGGGCCGTCTTATCGTTATAAGCGCCCTTGATGACGAAGATATTGAAACTGCCGAAGTCAGCGGGACTTACGAAACCGTTGCTGAGCTTATTGCCGTCGAAGTCGTAGATGAAGTCGCTGAGCGGCATCGTCACTGTGGTCCACATACCATTGGTATGGTAGAGCTTATCGTCATTGTCCTTCCAAGGCATATAGAGTCCGCGAGGCAGGGTTCCCTGTGTGTGGAAGAAGGTGTTGTTACAACCGCCGAGCACGTTGCCGTAGATATCCTTCACACCTGCATTACCCTGCGAGATCTGGGTCACGTCGCCGAAGAAGATCTGCATCGGTGCGGCCGACCATGGATTCTCCTCAGGAATGCACAGCTCGAACTTCAGGTTCAGGTTCTCGAAATCGGTGAAGTCTGCCAGATCGCTGATACGCACGTATTCGGCATAGTTCTCGGGATCAGCCCAGTTACCAGCCCAGTACTCGAACGAGAAATTACCGTCGTTCCAAGCACCGTCGGCTCCCATGGCAGCACCGCCAAGCAGCAGGTAGTTGCCCGAAAGCGAAGTCTCGTCAGCGAGGATGTCGCGGTTATGCCAACCGTGGTTGCCCAGCACAACACCCGTCTTACAAGGTGTATCGAAGTCGAACAGCATACCGCGTGAGTCGCGATACTTGAAGGCACCCTTAGTCTCACCATAGATAGAGGTCACGCTGACCTGCTCTTCCGGTACATCTTCGGGCATAGTAAAGGTGATGCGGTTCTTGGTGATGCTCTTGATGGCCGAGCGCGGCAGCGTATAGTCGTCGCCGAAGTTCACGGTTACGGGGAAGTCTGCATAGTCGAGGAAGTAGTCACCGATGATGGCCACCTCTTCACCTGCCTCTGCCCATTCGTTCGTCATCGAAGCCACCACGGGTGCAGGAATGACCACATGGAAGTCGTAGGTTACGGTATCCTTGCTGCTTGTGGCCAGATAGATCTTATCGGTCACACTGCCAGGAATCTCGTTAGGAATCGTCACAATCAGGGTATTGTCTGTCATATAACTGGTGTTGAGCACCGCAGCCTGGTCATTGAAGAGCAGGCCCGTCACACTGCGCAGGTTCTCGCCGACGATACAGACGGTGGTCTGCATGGAGGCAGACGTGATGATGGAGTCCCTTGAAGCGGCACTCACAGGACGGATGAACATGACTGTCGGCTTGCCGTCAGCAATCTTGTAGGCATCCGGCTCGTCCTTACAGGATGTAGTTGCCAGTGCGGCAAAGCCTACCAGTGCAAGGCTGAGGCGTTTGATGATCTTATTTGTTTTCATTGCTTGTTTCATTTATGGATTAATAGCTGTATTCATTTCTCACATCGACATGGATGGGCTGGGCATTGCTGCCGAGGTTCGGATTCAGTGCCACATCTTCCGTCGGATAAGGCAGGTTAAAGCTGTTAGCCGTCACATTGGGGATGGGGGTATCCGTGTCATACTGGATATTCGTAGGATCCCAAGTGGCATAGCCCGACTCGTAATAGGTCTTGTAGACCTCACTGCATCCCCAGATGGCGTTACGGCGCTGACTGGTCAGTTCGGTAATACATGACTGCACATCGTAGTAGGCACGGCGCACGAAGTCATACCAACGGTCGCCCTCGCCTGCCAACTCCAGACGACGCTCCTTCCAGATATCATCAAATGTCAGTTCCGTCTTGTCAACAGCCGACGCAACAGAACGCTGGCGAACAGCGTTGAAGGCAGCCAGAGCAGTGGCACTGGTGGTTCTACCCTGCAGCACCTCAGCCTCAGCATGTACCAGATAGACATCAGCCAGACGCAGGATATGGGTGTCGAAGGCATATTTCATGCGGTCGGCAGACACGCCACACTCAGCGATATGGTCTGCATTGTCACCATAAGCATGCTTCACGTTCTGTACACCACATGGGCCTTGGAAGGTACCTGTGGCAGCCGGGTTATAGTTCTTGTCGAAATAGAACTTCAGGATATCGAAGCCCTTCTTGCCGTTACCCAGGTCGTGATCGCGCCAGAAGTAGTCGTACACATCGCCGGCACCCATCATGGTACCCTTACGGCGCACGTCGGTGTCAAGGCGCTTAGAGGGATTCTCTGTCACATCATAGCCAAAGGCATCCTGAAGGTCGGCAGAGGGACCACCCCAGCCACCCCAGCAGTCACCGAACTCATCGAAGCCCTCGGGCATCAGGTCGCTCTGCTGTGTGTTCTGGCAAGTCCACTGGGCACCAACCGTCCAGCGCCAGGCAATCAGACTCTCATCAGAGAAGTTGTTCGAGCCGCGGAAGATGTCTTCGAAGTTCTCCATCAGCGTACGGCCGGAATTGTTGATCACGTCCAACGAAGCTGTAGAGGCACGCTGCAGATAGTCGTTGTTCAGACTACCCGTCACACCGGCTGCGGTGAGCAGCACTTTGGCATACAAGCCCTCAGCGCAGTAGAAGTCGATACGGCCTTCTGTGCTCTTGGTCCTAGGCAGCAGTTCCATTGCCTTTTCCAGTGTCATCAGGATGTATTCATAGACATCTGCCTTCTGAACCTTCGACAGCGAGTTGTAGTCGCCTGCTGACAGGTTCTGAGAGTTATCGTGTACGATGGGTACATCGCCAAACGAACGAACGAGGAAGAAGTAAGCCATTGCCTTCCAGGCCAGACACTCACCCATGCACTGGTTCTTCACGTTCTCTGAGGCCGAAGAACTCTTGATGGAATTGTAGACCGTATTGGCATGACCGATCTCTGCCCAAAGTGAATACGACATATTGACCAGATCCTGATCGGTACCGTTCACGGAGAAGTTCATATAGGGCGACGAACCCCAGTACATATTACCCGACATCACCTCGCCGATCTTGATGAATCCGCGCTGGAAGTCATACCAGGGGGAGTTATAGAGGTAATTCACGCCTCGGATGCAAGATGCATCATCCGTGTAGTAGTTCTCTGTGTTGTAGTTGTCTTCCACCGGTTTCTCCAGAAAGTCCTCACAGGATGTCATGCCCAGCGTCAGAAGCATGGCAGCAGCTACATTCTTTATATATGGTTTCATAACGTTTCTTGATTATATGTTGATACTTTAGAACGATACACTTACGCCGAAGGTGCAAGATGTGGGCGACGGGTAGCGGCCATTGTCGAGTCCGAACACATTGCTTGATGTGGTCGAAGCACCGATTTCAGGATCATAGCCGTCGTAACCTGTGATGGTCAGCAGGTTGGTGGCATTCAGCGTCAGACGGAGATTGGTCAGACCCCACTTGCGGATCAGCTTCTGATCGAAGGTGTAACCCAGCGTCAGGGCCTTCAGGCGAACATACGAGCCGTTTTCGATATAGCGTGAGCTCCAGGCATCGTTGTCGTTAGGATCGTTGATGGCTGCACGGGGCAGACTCTTTTCGCCAGTCGTGATGACATTGTCGATGTTGTTGTACCAACCGTCGGCATAGACACCGTCCTTAGGCTGCAGACGGGTACGGTCGTTGATGTCGTCGATCTGGTTTGTCCAGGGCGAGTTCATGTGGGTCAGCTTCATCTTCATATAGTTACCTACCTTGTTGCCCACGCTTCCGTTGATGAAGATGTTCAGGTCGAAGTTCTTATAGACAAATGTGTTGTTCCAACCGAAGGTGAACTTAGGCAGCGGCGAACCGATGTTGGTCTTATCGTTCTCGTCGATCACACCGTCACCGTTCACGTCCTTGTACTTGATATCACCCACGTAGGTGGTGTTCTTTGGATTGTACTTGGCAGGATCGGTGCTCCACGACTTCGAACCGTCAGCATTCTCCACAATCGGGTTGTTCTGCTGCAGGGTGTTCACGGGCGAGTTCAGGATATCCTCAAACGACTGGTAGATTCCTTCCACCTCGTAGCCGTAGAAGTTGTAAAGGCTCTCACCGGGCACCGAGCGGCTCACGACGTCGGTCCACTGGCCATAGCCGGGAAGGGCCGTGCTGCCTGCCAGACTCTTCAGCTTATTCTTATTGAACGAGATCTGGAAATCAGAGTTCCATGAGAAGTCCTTGGTCTCAACGGGTTTGGTGTTGAGGGCGATTTCAAGACCTGTGTTCTCGATGTCACCATAGTTACCCCAGGGGGCTGCGAGAGCCGATGAACCGTTACCCTGTGTACCCATGATCGACGGCAGGTTCAGCATCATCAGCATATCCTTCGACATCTTCTTATACCAGTCCAGGACGAGGTTCACACGACCGTCGAAGAAACCGAGGTCAAGACCGATGTTAATCTGCTCCTGTGTCTCCCACTTGATGTCGAGGTTCTTCAGGTTGGCGGGACGATAGCTCTGTCCGAGACCCGTTGCCATGATTGACATTGAAGAACCCCACTTGTAGCCACCGATATTCGAGTTACCTGTCTGACCCCATCCAAGACGCAGCTTACCATTCGAGAGCCACTTGATATTCTTCATGAAGGCCTCGTTGGAGAAACGCCAGGCCACTGCGACAGAATGGAATCCGGCCCAGCGCTTGTTGGGGCCGAAGTTTGAACTACCGTCGTAGCGGAAGGTATAGGTAGCCAGATAGCGATCATCATAATTATAGGTTTCGCGCGTGAAGAACGAAGCCATCGACGATGAGCCGAAACCGCTGCCCACCAGAGGCTCACCAGTACCAAGGGCAGGGTTATGCACCTCGTCGTTGGGCAGGTTGTTGTTCTGCAGCGAGATATAGTCGTATTTCGACTCCCAAGCCTCCTGTCCGAGCATGGCGGTGATGGCGTGCTTGCCGAAGTTGTTGCTGTAGGTGACATAGTTCTTCAGCGCCCACCAGGTGTTCGAGTTCTTCTGCATGCGGCTGGTGTTCGAAGAACGGTTCCAGGTACCCAGATTCACCTTGGGCTCGTAGGTCTCACCTTTTGAGGCACCGATATCGAAGCCCAGCTCCGTATGCCAAGTCAGGTGATTGATGGGTGTGATATCAGCGAAGATACTACCGTTCAGTTTCTTACGTCTCAGCAGGATCTCGTCCATCATGGCCAGTGCGATGGGGTTCGGGCTGGTGAAGCCTTCCTTCGACACATGCGAGTAACCGCCGTTGATGTCGTAGATCTGAATGTCGGGAGGCGTAGTCAGCGAGTAGGTGATGATACCTTCTTCCGAGTCAGCCTGTTTCAGGTCATCCTTCGTCTCGGTGTACGACACGTTCAGTCCCAGTTTCAGCCACTTCTTCAGCTGGGCATCCAGATTGGTTCGTACGGAGAAACGGTTGAAGTTACTGCCGATGATGGTACCTTCCTGATCCATATAACCGCCTGATACATAATATTTCACAGCGTCTGATCCACCCTGGGCACTGATCTGGTGCTGGTGCTGTAGCGCCGTGCGGAAGATGGCATCCTGCCAGTTGGTACCCTTACCCAGAATAGAAGGATCGCTATAGATCTCGTCGGGCTTGGCAATCTCACCCTGCTGGGCCATGTCATTATAGAACTCGGCAAACTCGCGCAGGTTCAGCATATCGAGACGCTTGTTCTGACGATTCACGGAGAACGAGCCGTCGTAGGTGAACTTAGCCTCACCTGCCTTACCGCGCTTGGTCGTAATCAGCACGACACCGTTGGCACCCTGAGCGCCATAGATGGCAGTAGCCGAAGCATCCTTCAGCACCTCCATCGACACGATATCCTGCGGGTTGAGCGTAGAAAGCGGGGAGATTGTTGATACCGAACCGTTACCGAGCGCGTCGCCCAGACCGAAGTCAGCACCCGAGTTGCCCTGTCCCTGGAAGATTACACCATCCACCACGTAGAGCGGCTCAGCTCCGGCGTTGATGGTAGCCTGACCACGCACACGGATACTTGATGAAGAACCAGGGGCACCTGATGTCTGTACGGCACTCACACCCGTCACTCGACCTTGGAAACTCTGGTCGATGTTCGTGATGTTAGCACCCTTGATGGCCTTCTCGTCCATCGTGGCAGAAGCACCGGCGATGTCGCTCTTCTTCATCGTACCATAACCTACAACCACCACCTCGTCGAGCACCTGACGGTCTTCCTCGAGCGTGATGTTGTAGTTCGTCTGACTAGCCGTGATCTTCACCTCTTTATTAACATAGCCAATGAACGATACGACCAGCGTCTGGCCGGGATTGGCATTAAGGGTGAAGTTTCCGTCGAAATCGGTAGCAACACCGTTCGATGTACCCTTCACGACAACACTGGCTCCGATAATGGGGCCCTGAGAATCGACTACAGTACCTGTAATCTTTTTCGCCTGCTGAACGTTCTGAACGGCTTCAGCGGCATAGGCTTTAGGCGAGAAGCACAATCCCAAAAGGGAGAATGCCCCAACCATCAGCGCTGTCTTTCTAAAGTTTTGATTCATACAAGTTGTGATACAATTATTGTTAGCTTTAATAGTTACTAGGCACGAATTTCGCTGCAAAGGTAATGTGTTTTTCCGAAATACCGTTTGCTTTTCTTGATAAACATTAATACTTTTTTGACTTTAACCCTGATTTTAACGGAAAAACCCGCATATTTTGTTAATAAGTGTATGTTTTACAATATTGATTCCGACAAAATGAAGTCAATATCCGGCATGCAATCTGTCTGAGCGCCAAATCTGAGAGAAAAAGTTGGCGAAATATCTGCCACTGCCACCACTTCTCCGGAAACGCCCTTTATACACGGGCGTTTCCGGAGAAGTGGTGGCAGTGGGAGAAAAATTGATAAAATGATTGATATATCACTTTACAATAAACTTCTTACCATTACGGATATAGATGCCGGGACGTGTCGGAGCACTGACGCGGCGACCCTGAAGGTCGTAGATGGCATCGTCGGCAGCGTCGGCATTGCGGTTGATGCTGCGGATGGCTGTATAAGGCGATGTGCAGTAGCCCCAGACGGTGACACCGCTCTTGGCGAGGGCCGTGAACGCGGCAACCTTGTCATCAGTGGGCTCCATCGTCTGCTCTACCATCACACCTTTATATTCCACCTTGTCGATGGTGAGGGTGATGTAGCTGGTGCCCTCAGTAACTGCCCAGGTGCCTGTCTTGTCGCCCGTGATGGTACCGTCGGCATTCAACTGCACGGCAACGGGTTTGGCAGCCTCCTTCTTGGTGTGGTTGAGCTTGTAAGGATGAATCAGCAGCTGGTAGTCACCTGCTATCTTGTCGGTAGCTATCTGCTGGGTGGCGGCGATGTCAGCACTCTTCACCTGCTCGCCAGTATATTCGAAGGGGGCAGCCACGAGCCAGCCGTCTTCGTTCTGGAATACCTGATGCACCCGCACCTGATGCTCCTCGCCACGGTTCTGGAAACGGGTGTGGTAAACAAGATAGGTACGGCCGTCTTCAGCGGCGATGATGGAGTTATGCCCTTGTGAGCGCTCGCCGTTGTTGCCCTTGGCGAGATTGCCCCAATCGGTATAGGCACCGAAGATATTGACACCACGGTTATCGTTAGCATCGGGACCGAAGTCGAGCAGATATTTGGGGAATACAGCATCGGTTCCTTTGGTATCTACATAAGGGCCATCGGGATTCTCAGAACGGAACACGCGCATCTGGTAACCGCCATTGTTATACTCCTTAGCCACACCACCTGCTGCAAGACCACCATAGGTGACAAAGAGGAAATAGTAGCCACCGATATACTCGATATAGGAAGCCTCTCCGGAAACGTAATAGCCACCGGCCACCTTCTTGCCGAAATAGGGGTCAACAGTGATGCCGTTGCCCGTGCCGATAAGCTCATAGGTGACATCGTAATCGCGCAGACCTGTCGTCTCATCAAGTTCGAGCATCCAGATACCACCGCTCCAGGAGCCGTAGCTCATCCACAGCTTTCCTTCCTCGTCGTAGAACACACAGGGGTCGATGTTGTTGGGCCAGCGCTCACCCCAGTTGCCTGCAACCAAAGTTCCTTTCATGGCATAGCGCGAAGGGAGACTGCTCTGGGTGCCTAAGACAATTTCCAGATCAGTGTCCTTGTAGGCATCGCCTGTGTGGAATCCGCTGATGACAACAGGGGCCTGATAGACATAGGGGCCTTCGATGTTATCGGACGTAAGCAGCACGATGCTGGAGTACCAGCATTCGCCGTTGACACTCATATACATGCACCACTTGTTCATGACAGGGTTCCAGATGACATCAGGCGCCCAAAGGTTGCCTGAAATGTCGTATTTGGCACTTCCTCGTTTAGACCATGCTTGGGCATCAAAGGCAAAATCATACTCCACGCCACCTTTCTTCACCTTAGTTACAGATGGGGTGGAGAATGTCGTCGCATTGACGAAACTGGGTATGGTGCTCCAGCTCATCAAGTCGGTAGTCTTCGCTGCTGCCTTGTGAGAACCGAAGATGTAATAGGTTTGCGAAGCAGGATCCCACACGATGCTGGGATCATGAACACTGACACGTTTAAGATCATAAGCTGAGGCTGATACTGCCACCAGTACTGCCATCAGACAAAACAATAATTTCTTCATCTTTTAGTAGTTTTCTTATTTTATGTTGCAAAGGTACGAATAATCATTCAACAATACAAATATTTTCCCGGATTTTATTCTTCCCAACGGAGCACAGCCCCATTGCGACGGGCAGGATCGGCGCCAGCGAAGTCCATCGAATAAGGACTGCCTGTGGTTGGACTCTTACCAATATATTTATGAGTGCGCATCGACATCAGCATAAACTCATGATTGAGGTAGTCTTGCCAGAGGAAGACCTCCGCCTTGGAGGCATCTGTGGTGAGACGCACATCGCCAGCCAGACCATAGCCGGAACAGAATACATATCGGCCATCCTCACACTGGAGAATTACCTGGCCCTGCCCCTTATCAATCACACGGAAACGGGTCAGCGGACTGCAGTCAGCGGCTTCGGTATCGTAGAGCAGGCCATGCTCCAGCGCAACCATCGGCTTGCCAGTAGCAAGGTTGACGATACGCACGGTCTTACCGAGGGGGATGTTCGCACTGCGATCAGCCTGCGGCTCCTCGACAGTGAAGTTGTCGAACTCGGCAAAGCCGCCTTTCTGGCCTTTATAATTGAAGGCAAAGAGGGCATGGCGCGAGCCCTGGAAGGAGATGAGCTGATAAGATAGTGGCATCTCGCGGCCTACCTGCTGATAACTGGCTCCATCGAGCGAATATTCATAATGGGCACGATCGTGGTCGTAGTCGCCCACCATGCGGAGGTAGAGTCTGTCGCCTTCAAAGGCTGTGTCAATGGTATCGTTGGTAGCCTGCTCGAAGCAGCGGAGGACGGTCTGCTTGCCATCCTTGACGACACCAATCCACGAACAAGGCACATTGATATTACCCAGACCAGCCACATCGCCGTCTTTCATACTCTTGGTATAGAGTTCGACAGTGGCAACAGAAGTAGGACCGATGACCCGCTGGGTCAGTGAGTTGCGAGCCCACATCAGCTGTTCGGCAGGCATTGCCTGCAGGCGCAGACGACCATTCTTCAGACTCCACTTCGTATCGTCAGGGTTATGATTCCACTGCCAGACACGGCCAAGGGTCTTGCCGTTGAAGCTCTCAGAACGCTCGTAGGGGGCCTTCATCTGACTGGCATCAGCAGCACTTCCAGGAATATTCGGCTTCATCCAGGTGCGAGGTGCCCGTCCAAGGTTACCTTCCAGTCCCAGCATGGGCCATCCGTCTTTCCAGGTGATGGGAGCGAGGGTGACAGTGCGGCCTATCGAATGGAAGTCCATCATCAGCAGCGCCCACCACTGGCCGCTCTGATCCTCGACGATGCCACCCTGATGGATGTTCGTACAGGCGGTAGCATCCTTGTCGACCTCAGGGATACCAAAATTAGTACCATCATGGCCGATGCGGTACTGTTCACCTTGCGGTACCTCTGTCAGCGAAGCTGCATGGTAGCCGAAGGTCTCATCGGCAGTGATGGTAATGGTCTCATAGGGTCCCCAGATGCTCTTAGAGCGGCTGCAGAGGGTGCGGCCATTAGGGCGGTAGTCAGTAGATATAAGGTAGTACATGCCATTGATCTTATACATGTGGTGGCCCTCGCCGACAGCACTGCCCTCGGGGATAATCGTGCGCTCGGTCTCCTCAATGGGGCCACTCATGTCGGGCTTCAGTTCGGTACACTTCACCTCACCATAACCGTGGATAGCATAGATCTTACCATCGTCGTCGAAGAGAACGCTGAGGTCATAGATACGACCCTGCATGTTATGGTGCTGCCATGGCCCACGGATATCCTTGGCGGTGTAGCACTGCAAGCCTTTGCCATTGATATTAGTAAAGACATAGAACTGACCGTTGGCATAGCGGATGGCAGGTGCCCAGACGCCCTGACCGTAGATCTCCTGATGATTCTTCAGGGAGAAGGCATCATCCGCAAAGTCGAAACGGTCGAAGCAATAGGCGATATTCTCCCAGTTCACGAGATCCTTCGAGTGAAGGATCACGAGACCTGGTACGGTGTGCATCGTGGTGCCGGCGAGATAGTAATCATCGCCGACACGCAGGATGTCAGGGTCGGAAAACTCGTCGTAGAAGAGCGGGTTGGTAAACGTGCCATTGCCGTTATCAGCTGTCCACGACTTTGTCTGCGCTGAGGCAGTAAAAGATAAAAAGGTAAAAAGGCAGAAAAGCAAAACCCTAATTACCGTGTGTTTTCTATTGCAATTAATCATTATTATCTAAACTTATTAACCTAACTTTATATTGATTCTACTTTCTACCTTTTTTACCCTTTAGAGTTCAGGCCAGCCATCAGCGGTCCAGCGGATAGGCCGTTGGATGAGGATGGAAGCACCCTCGTGGGCGATGCTGTAGCCGTGACAGATAAAGATGTCCTGATCGTCGATGTGATAGGCAGCACAATGACCTGCTGCCTCGAAGGCTTTCTTATCGCCTTCCAAAAAAAGATTACCACCACCATAGCGCATGTCGATGCCATTACGATCGAGATAAGGACCATCGACAGTCTTGCTGCGGCCTACGGCCACACGGTAGTTGCTCTTGGAGCCCTGGCAACAATAATCCCAAGAGACAAAGAGGTAGTAATATCCTGCGTGTTTGAAGATAAATGGAGCTTCAATTGCATTGGGACCAGCGAAGTCGGATGTGGGATTCTTCGGCGGATTGGGATTGATGGGGAGCGCAGCCTTTGCATCGCTGTTGCCCAGATTATAACGGCGGGCGATGGTGCTAGGCTTTTCGCCCTTGGCAACATGCATCGTGGTATCGAGCTTCACAAGTTGGATACCATCCCAGAAAGAGCCCCACACGAGCCAGGGTTGGTCGTTATCGTCAATAACAAAGTTGGGATCGATGGCGTTCCAATTATCACGTCCCTCACGAGAGCAGACGATAGCACCCTCATCTTCCCAAACGGGGAAAGAGAGTGAACGATTGGAGAGCAGGCCGATCGTAGAGCCGTTCTTGCCAAAGGTAGAGCAGCTATAGGCAAGCCACCATTTGCCATGATACTTAATTACATCAGGAGCCCACACATGATGGCGGAAACCAGGTACGGAGTCCATCGTCCACTTAGGGATGACAGACATCACGGGCTCAGGATGAACGGTCCAGGTCTTACGGTCTTTTGAGGTCATCTGCTGGATACCCAAGCCTGTGGCAAAGATATAATAGGTGTCGCCCTCCTGTGCCATCACGGGATCGTGCACCATCGGTGTATCGGTGGTGAAGGCCTCGCGGGGGAAGTGGTGGGGCTGTGCTACCAGCTGAGCAGGCAAAATAAGGGCTGCCAGCGACCACATGATAGTTTTCGCTTTCATTGGATTGTTACTTATGAAGAAAAGAGAAGGGGGCGGGCTTCACAAAGTCCGCCCCCGACATAAAGAATACTAACTAATTAAATTATATGGAATAACCCATTTTTACTCGAATACCAGGTGACTTCCATCCACTGTGAAACGGAACAAGAGGTCGTTGCTGATAGCGATACCGAGGTAGTCCTGATAGTAGGTAACACCATCATTGCCCACCATAACCATCTTCACATCAGCACTAGTACCATGATTGGTCACAGAGATAGTCATATAAGCATCGTCCATAGCAGCGAGCCATGCACCCCAGTCGCTCTGGCCACCAGAGGTCACGAGGTTCGGGTTTTCGTCGTAGCCAACTCCCCAACCGAAGTTGTCGGCACGAACGACAGCATACTCAGCAGTACCATCGCTGGTGAGAACTACGCAAGTGTTGTTCCAGTTGTTCTGGAGGTTGCTGAAGTTCTTGATGCGGGTAGTAACGGTCTTGCCTTCAGGAACGATGAAATCAACAGAGTGAGCACCCCAGAATGCGGTTGAGTTATCCTCGGCACCAACGACATCGTCGAACTCAATGTGGCTGCCATCCACCGTGAAGTGGAAGTAGAAGTCATCGGGATCATCGATAGCGATACCTTTGTATTCCTGAACGTAGGTCACACCGTCGGTACCCTCCATGACAGCCTGAACATCAGCAGTACCGTCGCCATTGTTCGTAACGGCGGTGGTCACCTTGGCACCGTCCATAGCTGCAAGCCATGCACCCCAGTCAGCCTGGCCACCAGAAGTCACGAGGTTTGGATTGTTGTCATAGCCAGCACCCCAACCGAAGTTGTCGGCACGTACCACAGCATACTCCTCAGCGTTAGCCTTGGTGAGGACAACCACGAAGTTGTTCCAGTTGTTCTGACCATTACTGTAATTGGTGAATCTTGTCACGAAGGTCTCACCTGGAGCCACCTTCACCATTTCGCTGTGATCACCCCAGAAAGCAGTACTGTTATCAGTAGCACCAACAGAAGTGTAGAGTTTGTCAACCACCGTGAACTCAGCAGCACCGATGACGGGATCAGCAGCCTCACCCTTGAAGGTCTTGGCATAAGCAGCCATCAGTGTCTTCTTACCCAGTGAGAACATATCGGGAATCGTCTGGAAGTTCAGTTCAGAAGCTGGGATATCCTTTGTCACACCCTGCTCAAACTCAACAGTAGCAGTCACATTAGCAAAGGCTTCTTCCATAGTAGCGCCAAGGAGCACCTTCTTGGGCACACCATTGAGCACCATTGACAGAGGCTTCTTATCCTCTCTTGAAGTGAAGCCACCAATAGGCTCGATCGTAGAACCGAGGAAGCTGACGAGTGAACCCTCGACACCAATGCGGCAAGCCAGGTCAGTGTCAGAGCCTGTTGAGGGGAATGAGGTTGTCTGAGTGTAGGTCTTTGTCAGTGTACCATTAGTCATCTCAATATAGAGACCACCGTTCGAACGATCAACTGTCAAGGTAATCTTACCGTTCATCTGCTGGACAGAACCATCAGTATCATCGTCGCCAGAAGAGTTGGTGAAGTTACCGCCTACCAGACTTCTGTCAATCTCTTCGCCCACAGTATTCCACTCTGAGTTCTTAGTGGGGTCGTTATCGAAACGGATCACACCGTACTCATCACCCAACTCACCCGGATAGTTATTCAGAACGAGATAGAAGTTCTTGTAATACTTGTTATCCGGATTTACCAGGAGGTTGAACTGAGCCTGCCACTTCTCACCGGCTGGTACGACGTAAGTCTTACCCAGTGTGAAGAAACCTGCGCTATAGTCAGCCTTACCAATGTCATATACATCTTCCTGCAGACCTTCAATTACCTCACCAGAGTCTTCACTCTTGGCATTGGCAATGGAGTCAGCCTTTGCAGAGATCCAGCTAGGAGCACCCACGCTGTACAAATCACCGCCCTCACAGCTGGTCAGAGCCATTAGCCCTAATGCTGCAGAACAGAAGACTGTTGCTAATTTATTATATTTCATAATTGTTTCGTTTTACTTGTTAATGATAACCTTACCTTACTTGCTGAGATCAACCACAGGATGGATGGGCCAGCCATTTGTAGAATAAACACTTTCGTTGCTTGTATTTGTGTTAGCAGAGTTACCCACCAGTTTGGGGTTGGCATTGAGGATACCCTGATAGATGGGGATAAACTCATGACCTTCATGCCAGGTATCGAATGAACTCTTATCGCAATTCGGTTCATCTACGGGATCCTTCGGCGTAAAGGTGATTTCACCTGAATCATACTTAGACCTTACCCAGAAGTTGACGGCTCCATGTTCCCACAGTTGGTGCAAACGGGTAGAGTTATAGAACCATCCCCAACGGATGAGGTCGAAGCCACGACCGTACTCGCAACCAAACTCCTTCGGACGCTCAACGTTGGCAATCTGTTCGAACAGTTTGTCAGCGGAATCGAAGTCAGCGAGCTTCAGGTCTGCCAGACCTGCACGACTACGCACCTGGTTGATCCAGTCGATGGCCTGCTGTGTAGGACCATTCAGCTCATTCTCACATTCAGCTGCACGGAGCAGTACATCAGAGTAACGCATAATGCGGAGGTTGATACCACAGTGCAGACCAGTAACGACGCTAGAATAAAGGTTGGTACGCATATTTGTGTACTTGGCGATAGGCAGACCACCAAAGTTATTGTTCGTCACAACATAGTAATCGGCAGTCATAGGAACAGTAAAGGCCACGTTACCATTCTCAAAGCCTTCCCACTCAGGCTCGTAGGTTCCGATTGTCCAGTAAAGACGGGGATCGAGAGAACCGCTGGTAGTACGCTCAGCCTTGAACAGGTTGTAAAGCCAAGGTGAAGCAGAGAGGTCAGCCCATCCACCGAAATCACCAGGTGTATAGTTACTCTCGATAGCGTGACCCTGTGTAGCGTTGGCACTGGTGTTCACCGGTGTCCATTCATCGTCAGTACCCTGTGAACCATAGTCCAGGAACTGAACCTCATAGAGGCTCTCATCATTATTCTCATAGGCAGGACCCTCACGGAAGTTGTCACCGTAGTTCTTCATCAACTTATAGGTGCCATACTTGCCATTGATGATATCCTTCAGCACGTTAAGAGCTTTCTGCAGATTGTCTTTTGTCGGGTGCATCATCAGAGCACGGGCATAGAAGCCTGCAGCAGCACCGCAAGTAGCACGACCCTTGGCCCATTCGCCACCGGCATCACGAGAAGGAAGCAGCGTCATAGCCTCAGTAAAATCGAACTCTGCCTGTTCAAGCACCTCATCGTATGAACTATTCTCAGAATAGAGTGTCTCAAGTGAAGAGTATTCTTCATAATCAAGCATCAACGTGGGGTTCTGATAATAACCTGCCAGGTTATAGTAGCTCAATCCACGGAGGAAGTGAGCCTGACCAACCACACGCTTCATATCATCTGACAAAACTGAGTTGTCCTGGCCAGCACGATAAAGGATATAGTTACATACATTGATTGTATAATACCAGTCACGCCATACCCACTGGTCCATCTCGTTATCTACAGCTGCATTCAGATCATCGTAAGGCAGATACCATACCTGAGAAGAGTTCCATACCTCATCACCACGGCAGACATCATAGTTGTAGCCTACACGAGCATAGGTTCCCTCCATACGGGTGTGATTATAAGCTGCGATGACACATTCCTCCAATTCCTTGGCTGTTGAGCCAAAGGTGCTTGCAGTCTGCTGATTGACGTTTACCACGTCCAGCTTATCTTCGCACGATGTCATCGTGCCAAGGCCCAGAATCAGGGCAAGTGAAATTTTATATAGTTTCATATTGTTTACCTTTTTATAATTATAACATCCAGCCATTAGAATGAGAAGAGGATACCACCCATGAAGCTGCGAGCGCTGGGGTAAGAACACCAGTTAAGACCTGGGGTAAATGTATCGCCTGCATAGTCCACATTATATCCGTGATACTTTGTGAATGTATAGAGATTCTGAGCAGAAACATAGATGCGGACACCGCTGACATAATTCTTGAAGATCTTGTCGGGTACGTTGTAACCCAGCTCTACGTTAGCAATCTTCCAATAAGCAGCGTTCTGGATCTTGCGGTCACTGAACAGATCGTTCCAAGCCATCGTGGCATTATTAGAAAGATAGGTACGGGGAACATCAGAGACATAAGTGTCGCCTGACCACTGGTTAGCACCAAGAATATCCACATCCTTGTTACCGTAAGCATAGCATGAGTTCAGGTTGTTGTAGATACCATCGGCAACGTGATAATTCAAGGCACCGAAGGTAGAAATGCTCAAGTCGAAGTTCTTGTACTCCAGATGTGCACTCAAGCCGAAGTTGATCTTTGGCAGACCACCACCCAGAACTACACGGTCCTCATCGGTAATCTGACCATCACCATTCACGTCCTTATACATGCAGTCACCAACATTTGCACCAGGCTGGTTGGCTACAGCATTGTGAGCGTCGAGTTCTGCCTGTGTACGAGCGATACCCTCGTAAACATAGCCATAGAACTGGCCAACCTCTTCACCTACGTTTGTGATATAATCCAAGTTAGAGCGATAGCTTTGTGTTCCGAAACCGAGTGATGTCACCTTGTTCTTCAGGGTGCTGAAGTTGGCACTGATCTGATGCTTCAGAGGATGATCGTTGTTACGATAGGTCAGAGAGAACTCAAGACCGCTGTTTTCCATAGAAGCTGCGTTCATAGTAACCTCTTGATTGGCAAAACCACCACTGTTGGGCACAGGCACATGTGAGAAAAGCAGATCCTCAGACTTGTTCTTATACCACTCAGCGGTAAACTCGATGCGATTATTGAAAAGGGCCAGATCGATACCAACGTTCATGGTTTTTTTCTTCTCCCAATATACATCCTCAACCACGAAGGTAGAAGCGGCAGAACCTGTGATAGGCTGGTTGCCGAAGCTATAGGTCATATTGTTACGGGCCATGGTCATCTGATAGGCACCATCAGCGATGTTCTCATTACCCAGTTCACCATAGCTGGCACGAACCTTGAACATGTTCACGATATTGTGATCGATGGGGAAGAACTTTTCCTTATCGAAACGCCAGCCAATAGATACTGAAGGGAAGGTATCCCAACGACGATCCTTAGACAGACGAGAGCTACCGTCACGACGAACAATAGCAGAAAGCAGATATTTGCCATCATAGTCATAGTTCAGACGAGCGATATAAGAAGCCATCGTATGCTTATACTCGAAAGAGCTGGCATCCTTTGTTGCTGCATTCTGAAGCTGCAGATAGTAAGGCTCTGTAAAGTTAACACCCCAGCCAGTCAGAAGATCAGTATTCTCCTGCTCGAAAGTCTGACCAACCACGAGATTTGCATGGTGAAGACCGAAGGTTCCATCATAAGTCAGCGTATTCTCAATCAGCGCATCGGTGTACTTGCGATGACCCTTTGTCAGCTTCTCATTACTCTTATCGAGGTATACACGGTTACTCTGAATCCAGGCAGAGATCCAAGTCCTGTCATTGGCATGAGTTGCACTATAAGACAGATTCAGCTTATAGGTGAGCTTATGGTTCTTGCTCTTAACGCCAATCATATCCAACAGATCAACATCGGCAGAAGCAGTACCTACGAAACGGTCAACAAGTGTATTACGCTGGAACAGGTTATTCACCAACAGCGGGTTAGCGGCTGAGATATCGCCATGTATGGTATCATAATAAACGCCGTAGCCGTATGCGTCATAGTTCCAGTTGTTGGCAGCACCTACCTTGTCATCCAATACCCATGTAGACTCGTCATAGGCCTTGATAGTAGGTTGCATTGCCAATGCACCACCGAGCACGTTCCATCCTGTCATACCATACAGACCCTGGATGTAAGGCTGGTCGTTACCAACACCGATACCATCCTGACTAGAATGAGAATAAACGAAACTGGTACGGAACTTAATGAACTTCGTATCCATCGTGTTGTTCACACGAGCAGTGAAACGCTCATAGTTAGGACCTGCACCCTCGAGTGTACCACTCTGCTTGAAGTAGTCCAAACCTATATTATAAGTATTGTGTGCACCACCACCACTGAGGTTAACATTGTGGTTCTGGCGGATACCTGTCTTGAATACCTCATCAAACCAGTCGGTATTCGTGTTATCCTGGAACTTGTAGGTATTATCAGAAACCTTGCTATAACCACCAGGAAGCGGTGTACCAGAATTAGCGGCTGCCTGACCCAGATAGGTGCTGTACTGATCTGCGTTCATCACATCATACACACCGCCAGGGATAATATCAACACCGAAGTAACCCTTGTAGTCGACCTTCAGCGGCTGATCCTTCTTACCACCTTTAGTCGTGATGATAACCACACCGTTAGCAGCACGCGAACCGTAGATAGCACCAGCAGAAGCATCCTTCAGCACCTGGATTGTCTCGATATCATTCGGAGAGAAGTCGCGGATAGAAGTACCCATAGGCACACCGTCGACGACATACAGCGGAGCTGTGCTACCGAAAGAACCGACACCACGGATGCGGACTGCAGGATCTGCACCAGGCTGGCCATCAGATGTAATCTGCACACCAGCTACCTTACCTTCCAGCATCGTGGAAATATTAGAGTTAGATACACGCTTCAGTTCATCAGCGTTTACAATAGATACAGAACCTGTCAGGTCGGCCTTCTTCTGAGTACCATAACCTACGACAACCACCTGCTCAAGCATCATGGCGTCGGATTCCATCTGGATCGGCTCAAGAATAGCGCGTCCGCGTACTGCGATCTCGCGATCCTTATAACCCACATAGCTTACCACAAGCGTGGCTTTAGCTGGAGCGTCGATAGAGAAATTACCATCAAAATCGGTAATCACACCCGTCTGTGCACCCTTGATTTTTACGGTTGCACCAATGAGGGCTTCTCCATCCTGGTCAACAACCTGACCACTGACTTTAATAGTCTGGTCCTGCTGCATTGATGCATGTGCCTCTACTGGACAGAATGACATTCCACCCACAACGCCGAGACTTAGCATCACAGAAAATACTAGTTGTTTTCTCATTGTTAATTGTTTTTAGTTTAGAAAAAATTGTATTATATTAGTGAAATTTTGCTGCAAAGGTAAGAGATAATAGAATAGTTAAGGTGGACAAAATGATTTATAAGGTGGACAAAACGATTTCGGTGCTCTGGCATGCGTTTTTTCCACCTCTTGAGGTAAATCAAGACAATGTCTTGAGATAAATCAAGGATTTGAATTTTTACCATCGAAGGCGCTTGGACTCACGCCAAACGTCTTGGTAAAGCAACGGGTGAAGTATTTGGGGTCATTAAATCCGACTGCGTACGCTATCTCCGTAACATTCCGGTTGCCTGCCTTCGACAGGAGTAATTCTTTGGCCATGTTCAAACGATAGTTACGGATAAATTGTCCTACAGGAACACCAACTTCTGAATTCAGATGCTTACTGGCAACCGTACGACTCATGCCCAAGGCATCGCAGAACTCCTGAACGCCAAACTCCGAATCCATATAATTGGCCTCCATAATCTCCATGACACGCTCCATAAACGGTTTCGTCGTTTTCATCACCTCCACCTTATCGGCCTCAACGCTCTTCGAAACACTCTGCTTGTAGCGTTCCTGGTTGTCGAGAATATTCTGGATGCGAGACTGTAACTGGCGTGGGTCTTCGGATTCCTCCAGAACTTTTCGTATCGGACTGAGCAACTGTTCAGCCTCCAAACGCTTCAATCGGGCCGCCCACCTATTATATATATATATGATAAGCACCACGAAAAGAATGCTGAGCAGCAGGCGGAACCACCAGCTATTCCAGAATGCCGGATGCACAATGACTTCGATAGAGGCAGTATCAGTAAGATCGGCAGACAAGGTGGACACATACTTCACCTCAAACGTATAGCGTCCAGGAGGAAGCGCACTATAACGGACAGAATGTTCACCAAGTCTCAGCGGTGTCCATTCGTTATCGAGTCCTTTCATCCTATAACTGAACATGACCCGGTCCTCATTACCATAATCCAAAGCAGAGAAAGCAATTGTGAAAGAACGGTTGCTTTCATGTAATTGGATGCTGGAGGCGATGGAAATATCCTCCGACAAATAATCACTACCAGCTATCACATCCTGATTATCAACCATCAGATGGGTAAACACAAGTTTGCCATAAGGTTTCGACTCCGTATTCTCCCCAAGCACTTCGATTAAGCCGCCTTCACTGCCGAGATAGATGACGCCTGCATTGTCTCTGACGGCAGAGTTCCAATAGAAATGATGGTTCACCAGGCCTTCGCTCTCAAAATAATTGGAGAAGATATGCGTTTTAGGGTCGTAAACCGATAAGCCGTTCTGAGTCGTCACCCACAAATGACCATTCAAATCCTCTACCATACCCTTCACGCCGCCAAAAGCCAGGCCGTCCTCAGTTGTCAGGGCCTCGAATTGTCTGCCACCATCCTTCCCTTTCACCAGGCGATAAAGGCCGTAGCCGTTGCTGCCGAGCCATAGGGTACCATCTTTGGACTGATAGAAAGAGGATATCTTATCAACGATTCGGGAACCTGGTTCATCGAGTTTATGCGCAATACCCTCTGTCTTGAAAGGTCTGCGCCCCTGACGCCCAGAATTGAGGTCAACTAAACGTAAGCCCTGCATACAGCCCATCCACAGGATACCGTCACGGTCAACGATTGCGCCGATGCAACCTGTTACACTGCGACATCCTTCAAAGGGGTCTTCTATCTGCTGGGTCTTATAATCATAATAATACAGACCCGCATTACTGCCTATCCATAATCCGTCATTGATGGTATCATTAGCCAAAGCACCAACAAAACTGGTGCGGATGCCATACTCACGGGGAAGTTCGAGACGAGTTATTTGTTGAGGACTCTTCCTGTCAGTCACACAGACGCCACCTCCCCAGGTGCCTATCCAGAGTCGGCCATGATGATCAGCAGCAAGTGCAGACACACTGTTATGCGACATACCGGAATTTGAGGTGGTAAAATGGATGAAGTCGGTAGAGCCTTTTTCCCTGAGGTTAAGTCCTCCTTCCACTGTTCCAACCCAAAGCCGACCATCGGGCTCGGCATACATCGCATTGACGGGATTGGGTGACAGCGACCGGGGATCCATTGTGTGAACGGAGTTACGCAGCAGCAACCGTCGTGGAGCCAAACAGGCAATACCGCCTGATTCAGTACATACCCAGATATGGCCATGATAAACGCGGATACTATGTACGAAATCACTTTGTAGCGGAGGGTTGCTCTCCGAATTCCATACCGTAAAGCTGTCTGTCTGATCATCGTAGATATTTACACCAGCCAGGGAACCTACCAGCAGATGATTATCGGGAGTAACAGCCAGACTCGACAAAAAGACGTGGGAAAGAGTTCCTGGAACATCCGAGTGATGATAGGCATCAAGTTTCTGCCTATAGGGATCATAGCGGAAAAGTCCCATATTAGTGGTAATCCATACCACATTATTACGTTTTAGGATATCAGTAATATAATAGTCCTGCAAGGGTTTGAGCAGGGGGGAAATCTCCTGACGGATCAATTTCCCGTCCCTCTCCACCAACCTGTAGAGACAGCTGTCGATACCGACCCAGGGCTTGCCATTGCCTTCGATATCGCTAATGGCCATGTCAAGCATGCGCCAATTATGAGGGTAGGCACATATCTTATCAATCTCGCCATCTTCTTTGAACTTCACCAGACTCACTTGTTGGTTGTTGATAATCCAAATACGCCCCATAGCATCACGATAGCACCTGATAGAAGGCTGAACAAGCAATTTCTTGAGATCAGGATGATCAGGCACCACCGCATTCATCGTCCTGAGATCGATGATGTTAATACCCTCGTCGAAGGCCACCCAAAGCCGATGGAAGTTATCCTCGGTAATGTTTCTGCAAGACTTGCTGTTCAGATCCAGGCGAGGTTCCATCACGCCATAGCCGTCGTAGCGCACCAGTCCTCCACCAAAAGTGGAGATCCACAGGAAACCATTTGAGTCCTCGAATATGTCGCTTACATTATTATGTGGCAGACCATTGCCCAGATCCAGATACGTCAGATTATACCGCTCCGTCAGCAAATTCTCGTTACCCAGAACAGGCAACGAGACCACCAGACAAAGGGTTATCCACAGCGAACGGATCATCATGTGCAAATGTTAAGACGCTTTCTTTTCTTGAATGACAAACACGCAGACAGAACCTATCAGGAAGAAGACACCTGCCACCAGCATCATCGATGACTGATGACTACCTACAAGCGACAGGATGATGCCGCCCAAGAGAGCTGCTACAATCTGGGGAACGCAGATGGTGCCATTGAAAAGCCCCAGATAAGCACCCATGTGACCATAACCCTGCAGAGCATTGGTGACAAAGGTGAATGGCATGGCGAGCATGGCAGCCCATCCGCAGCCAATGAGCAGGAAGGGCACAATCTGTCCGTACATGTCGTGGATAAACGGAATGAGCAGGAAGCCAAGACCACCCAGTACAAGACTGACACTATAAGCGAGCTTGGTATTGGAGAAACGAGGCAGTATGGTAGCCCACACCACAGAACCCATAGCCTGAATGGCATAGAGCACACCTGTCCAGTTGGCTGCCTCCTGATAGGCGTCGGTGGTGGGATCGATGGTGCCCCAGACAGTCTCGGAGACGGCATCGACGACATAGGTCCACATATAGAGCATGCCAGCCCAGCAGAAGAACTGTACAAGTCCTACCTTCCAGAAGGTGGAAGGAGCATTCTTCAGCAGAGTCATCCAGTTGGCGCTGACCTCCTTCTCCTCAGCCACGGGGTTATACTCGCGGTACTCCTGAGGGTTCCACTCCTTGACCTTCACAGAGGTGTAGATGACACAGAGGATGAGGATGGCAGCACCGATATAGAACGACCAGATGACAGAGTCTGGCACGACACCCTCAGGAGCCACGTTACTCAGGCCGATGGCTGTGAAGATGAATGGGAAGAGGAATCCGATGACACTACCCGCATTGCACAGGAACGACTGGATGGAGTAGGCTTTGGTCTTCTGCTTCTCGTTCACCATGTCGCCCACAAGCATCTTAAACGGCTGCATCGCCATATTAATACTTGTGTCAAGCAGCATGAGGGCTATCAGGCCAAAGATGAGGGCAGCACCAACAGCCATTCCGAAAGAGCCGGCATTGGGCAGCAGGCACATGATGGCCACCGCCACGAGGGCACCTACAAACAGATAAGGAATACGACGGCCAAAGCGTGTCCATGTCTTATCGCTCAGTGTTCCGACAATCGGTTGCACAAGGATACCCATAAGCGGTGGGAGGATCCAAAAGAAACTCAGTGAGTGGGGATCGGCACCTAACGTACGGAAGATACGCGAGATATTGGCACTCTGCAAAGCATAGGCGATCTGTACGCCAAAGAATCCGAAACTCAGATTCCATAATTTCCAGAAGGAAAGATCAGGTTTTTGTCTCATATATTTTTTGTTGGTTATTTACATCATACACTATCTTGTCGTACCTCTGATAATCAGACGTGTACGGACGATTCGCTTCTCTACTTTCTCCATCGGCGAAAGGCCTTCCACCTTATCCATCAGAATCTCGGCGGCCTCCTCACCTACCCGATGGCCACGCTGCTCCACGGTTGTCAACATCGGATCACATGCCACGGCACGCTGACCATTCGTAAATCCACAGATGGAGATGTCGTCAGGTACACGGAACCCCGAATGCTTAACCGTATAAAGGATACCGATAGCCGTATCGTCATTGACGGCGAAGAAACCATCAGGACGATGGTCGAGTGCCAGGATTTCTGGCGTCAGTGCCTCAGCATCCTCGCGATTGTCACAGACCCGGATTATCGACTCGTCGACAGCCAGCCCATGTTTCAGCAAAGCATCCTTATAGCCGTTGAAACGATTCTTGGAAATTTCCAGCTGCAACGGTCCCCCATAGAAGGCAATGCGCTTGCATCCCGTCTCAATCAGATGAGTAACGGCGTTATAGGCCCCCATATAGTCATCGACCACCACGCGACTTGCATTTACTCCCGTACAGATACGGTCGTAGAACACCAAGGGGATACCCGCATCTATCAGTTTCTGATAGTGGTCATAGCTTTTCGTGTCCTTTGCCTGAGATACAATCACCCCACAGACCTTATAACGATGGAAATTTTCGCAGATCCGGGCCTCCCGTTCGTATTGCTCGCCGCTCAAGGCCACCATAATCCGATAGCCACGGGCGGTTGCTGCCTCCTCGATACCAGTCAGAATCGACGAGAAATAATAGTGGGTAAACTCAGGCACAATCACTCCGATGATCCGTTGAGGCATCACGCGACTATGGCGAAGCGCCTCACCGATGGCATTCGGATAAAAGTTGTGTTCACGGGCATATTGCTGGATGGCACGACGACGCTCCTCACTGATCCTGGGAGAGTCTTTCAAGGCACGCGACACGGTGGCTACGGAAATACCAAATTCCCGTGCAATATCCTTCATTGTCATCGGCACTTTCTCTTCCATCCGGCTTTAATCATTCATCGGTGATGCAAAGTTACAATAAATGTTCAAAATAACAAATATTTCTTTCACTTTATTATTGACCTACGTCAATGCAAACGTTTGCATCAACGTTTTATATCTTTTTAAGCAAAAAAAGAACAACGTATTAAAAAGTATCCTACCTTTGCACCGAAGTTTTCGAAGAATATCTTCAGATGAATAATAAAAAACCAAGCTGCAAATGCTTAACACAGAATAATATACGAACAATTTAACTCTAATTAAACAAAGTAATGATGAAGCAGGTAAACATTCAAATCCCGCTAAGGATGCTCGGCCTTTTGTTAGGCTTATTCCTATCGGTAGGTGCTTTTGCCCAGATTGAGGTAAAAGGACATGTGAAAGATGCTACAGGCGAACCCATTATCGGCGCTACAGTACGCGTGGACGGCACACAGACGGCCACCGTTTCTGATTTCGACGGTAACTTCGTACTGAAAGCTAATCAGGGTGCCAACATCACTATCTCTTACGTTGGCTATCAGAATGCCACCGTAAAGGCTGCACCCAGTGTTGAGGTTACGCTCGTTGACGACGAGACTGTGCTGCAGGACGTCGTTGTCATCGGTTACGGTACCGTCCGTAAGAGCGATGCTACAGGTTCTGTGATGTCTGTCGAAGCAGACCAGCTGAACAAAGGTCTTGCCACCTCTCCGGCAGATCTGCTGCAGGGTAAGACCCCCGGTGTACAGATTACTACCGACGGCGGTGCGCCTGGTGCTGGTGCGAAGATCCGTATCCGTGGTGGCTCGTCACTCTCTGCCTCTAACGACCCGCTGATCGTTATCGACGGTCTGCCTATCAGTTCTACAGGCATTTCAGGTGGTGACGTGCTGAACACCATCAACCCTAACGACATCGAGAGTTTCTCTATTCTGAAGGATGCTTCTGCCACCGCTATTTACGGTAGCCGTGCTTCTAACGGTGTGATCCTGATCACCACCAAGAAGGGTAAGGCTGGTGCAAAGCCCCGCGTCAACATTGACATGAGCGGTACATTCAAGACCGTGGCCAAGAAGGTTGACGTGCTCAGCCCTGAGGCTTTCCGCGATTTCTTCATGGCCAACTATGGTGACAATGCCGATGCCGTGGCTGCACTGGGTACCTCTAGTACCAAATGGCAGGACGAGATCTACCGCACTGCCTTCGCCGAGGAAATCAACGCCAGCGTCACGGGTGGCTATGTTTCTGGCAGCAAAGCCTTCAAGATGCCTTACCGCGTCAGTGCAGGCTTCCTGAATAACGACGGTAACCTGAAGACCACTGGCATGAGCCGTGGTACTGTAGGTATCAACCTGACCCCGACGCTCCTCGACGACCGTCTGACCATCAACCTGAACGGTAAGGGTGTATTCACACATAACAAGTTCGCTGATGAGGGCGCTATCGGTGCTGCCGTGCAGTACGATCCGCTGAAGCCCGTTGACCACAAATGGGAGAACAACGGTGTCCTGAACACCATGTCAACGCTGAACCCTGTCGCCATGCTCAACGAGCAGCACAGAAGTTCTTATGTACGCCGTTTCGTGGGTAACGCACAGTTCGACTATAAGTTCAAGTTCCTCGATGGCCTTCGTGCCAACTTGAACCTCGGTCTCGATTTCTCTACCACCTCTGGTTGGACCGTCTCTGATCCTGGGAGTGAGGTGTCTTACCACAATAAGGTTGAGAACGGAACAGGTGCTTGGGAGAAATACACCCAGCTGCGCCGTGACCAGACATTGGAGTTCTACCTGGCATACGCCAAGGAGCTGAAGCAGATTTACAGCCGCTTCGACATCCTCGCCGGTTACAGCTGGCAGCACTTCTACAACAAGACCACCAGCGACAAGAAAGCCAACGATGGATCAGAAGCAAGACTGTATGGCGATCCAACACTCTTCAAGACCGAAAGCTATCTGATTTCATTCTACGGCCGTCTGAACTACACGCTCTTGGACCGTTACCTCCTCACCTTCACACTGCGTGATGATGGTACCTCTCGTTTCCAGAACAACAAGTGGGGTGTCTTCCCCTCTGCAGCACTCGCATGGCGTGTCAACGAGGAGTCATTCCTGAAGAATGTCGATTGGCTCTCTAACCTGAAGCTCCGTCTCGGCTGGGGTATTACCGGTCAGCAGAACATCGGTCAGGGCGACTATCCCTCTATCCCGACTTATCACACCAATCAGGCTGGTTCTCTCTATCAGTTTGGCAACAGCGTCATCACCCCAATCACACCGAGAGGTTATGCTGCTGAGATCAAGTGGGAGGAAACCACAACCTATAACATCGGTTTGGACTTCGGTTTCGCCAATAACCGCATCAACGGTAGCGTCGACGTCTACCAGCGTAAGACCAAAGACCTTCTGAACGAAGTACCTGTGGCTTCTGGTACCAACCTGACCAACTACTTGCTGATGAACGTAGGTGATATGGAGAACAAAGGTATCGAGGTTGCCTTGAACTTCGTACCTATCGAGAAGAAGGATCTCCACTGGGAATTTGGTGTGAACCTTGCATATAATAAGAATAAGATTACCCGTCTGACAGCCAGCGACGATCCCAGCTACCTCGGTGTAGAGACTGGTGGAATCTCTGGCGGTGTCGGTAACCACATACAGATCCATCAGGTGGGCAACCCGATGAGTTCATTCTTCGTATTCCAGCAGGTATACGACGAGGCTGGCAAACCATTGGAGGGTGTCTATGTAGACCGTAACCGCGATGGCCAGATCACTGACGATGACCGTTATATTTATTACAAGCCCGATGCTGACGTGAATATCGGTTTCAACACGGAGGTAAGCTACAAGAAGTGGACGCTCTCTGCATCACTCCGTTCAAGCCTGGGCAACTATGTCTACAACAACATCGCCTCTAATACGGAGATGAAGGCCGACATGTGGACCAACAGCTTTATCTGTAACCGTGTATCAACTGCGCCTTACACGAACTTCAACCAGGCTCAGTACCGCAGCGACTACTATGTGCAGAACGCTTCTTACCTGAAGCTCGACAAGGTGACGCTGGCTTACAACATCACAGACTGGGTACGCGTAAACTTCACCGCTCAGAACATCTTCACCATTACCAATTACGACGGTGTGGATCCTGAAGTCGGTAATGGTATCGACAACAACATGTACCCCCGCCCACGCAACTTCATCTTAGGTGCTAGCTTTAACTTTTAACTAATAGGAGGACAAGAATATGAAATTCAACATAAAGAAAAACGGAATTTATAGTTTTGCCTTTGCTACCGCCGTGTCGCTGACAGCATGTACGGGTGATCTCAACGTGACCCTATCGACCCCAACCTCGACACCCCGGAGAATGTGCTCACTAGCACAGAGGCATACAATCAGATGCTGGCAAAGTGCTACTCGGGTCTGTCAGTAAGTTCACCCGACGGTGATAGTGGCGATCCCGATATTAAAGGTATCGACGGTGGTTTCGGTCAGTATCTGCGCGCCCTGTTCAACCTGCAGGAGCTGCCTACCGACGAAGCTGTCATCGGTTGGAACGACCAGACACTGAGAGACCTTCACGGACTGCAGTGGACATCCAGTGACGTATTCGTCAGCGCTTGCTACAGCCGTGTATTCTACCAGATTTCTCTCTGTAATGAGGTGATTCGTCAGATTGATGCCTCTGGCAGCAACGATGCCCTCATGCAGCAGTATCGTGCAGAGGCTCGTGCCATCCGTGGTCTGAGCTATCTCCACGCCATTGATCTGTTCGGCAATGTACCTTTCACCGATGAGACCTCTGCTGTGGGTGGTGGTGCACCTCAACAGATGAGTCGTTCCGAGCTCTTCAACTGGCTCGCGAAGGATATGGAGGAGACAGCTGATCTGCTGCCTGCAAATCCTGAGAAATATCGCGCCGGCAAGGGTCTATGCTATATGATTCTGGCCAAGCTCTATCTGAATGCAGCTGTCTATACTGGCACAGCCAACTATCAGAAGTGTGCCGAGTACTGCCAGAAGGTGATCGACCTGGGCTATCAGCTGGAGTCTGCTGAAGACTACTGGAAGCTCTTCTGTGCCGACAACGACCAGATGCTGGGCACAGGCCACGAAATTATCTTCAGCGTCTATCAGGATCATATCAACACACAGGCATACGGTGGTACTACTTATATCATCAATGCTGAAGTTGGCGGTAAAATGGATTATTTAGCCTACGGTCTTGGCGGTAGCGGCTGGGGCGGTCTTCGCGTAACCCCGCAGTTCGTCGACAAGTTCGAGAGCGCAGACCAGCGTGCAAAGTTCTTCACCGACGGCCAGTCAAAGGATATTATCGATATCGGCGACTTCTTCAGCGGCTATGCTTTCACGAAGTTCACCAACCTGAAGGCCGACGGTAGCATCCTGTCCGATGCCAACTCCTTCCCCGATACTGACTTCCCCGTATTCCGTCTGGGTGATGTCTACCTGATGATGGCTGAGTGTGAAGTTGTAGGTGGCGTAAGCTGTGGCGGTGTTGAGAAGTTCAATGCCATCCGTACCCGTGCCGGTGTCAGTGCCATTGCAAGCCCCTCTAAGATGGATATCCTCAACGAACGTGCCCGTGAGCTGGCTTGGGAGTGCCATCGTCGCTCTGACCTCGTTCGCTTCGGCCTCCTCACCTCTGGTGACTACCTCTGGGCTCACAAGGGCATGAACAGCAATGTGGGTACACCGCATGCTGTCGACAGCAAGTACAACTTGTTCCCCTTGGCATCAAGCGACGTGACTTCAAACACCAACCTGGTGCAGAATCCTGGTTATTAATTCTTTAGTCGGATCTATAAAAAAGAAAAGAGATTATGAAAACAAGATATTTTAGTAGTGTGTTGTTTGCCGCTTTCGCCATGCTGTTCACAGCCTGCGACTCCGATCGCGACGACAACCCCACCCTCGGTCCGAATCACACAGCTACTGAGTTTGTGCTGAATACATCGGCCGTGGCTGACCAATACATCCAGCTCACGCCGGACAATACGGTGAACCTCACCTGGACACAGCCCAACTACGGCGTAAATACCGTTGTCAACTACAAGGTACAGGTAGGACTGGTAGAGAATGGTAACACCAAGTGGAGTGATTTTCTGGAAACAGGCTTCACTTCCTGCAATGTGAACATCAGCAGCGAAGAGATTGCCAAGGCTATCTGTAAGCTCGACGGCTTTGCTACTGAGGACGACTATGTAGATATGGGCTTCCGTGAGATTGCCATGCGTGTGGCTGCCAACATCCAGACCACCAGCTCACAGGTGATCGAGGGTACACAAATCCTCTCCAATGCTGTTTCTTTCAATCACATGGCCGCTTACTGCATGGTACCAAGCAAGGGTACGCTGTGGGTGATCGGTTCTTGCTGTGGCTGGCCTGAGCCTTCACAGGGCAACAAGCAGACACTCGTCGACGGTGGCTGGTTCATCGAAGAGACAGAGATTGGCAGCAACGTATTCAAGGGTGTCGTAGACATGCCTGAGGGCGATCTGACCTTCCGCTTCTATGCCAAGCTGACTGGCTGGGACGGTGGTGACTCTTATGGATTCAAGGTTGAAGACGAGGCTACTGAGATTACACTGACCGATGGTGCATATTCTGGTAAGGGTATGACTGGTAAGGGCTCATGGTTCATTGCCGGATTCCCCGGTGGTAAGATGGAACTTACCGTCGACAGGAACAACAATACCGTCACATTCCAACTGCAATAGAATGATCGTTTAATCAAATGAATAAGAAGATGAAAAAGATTAGTTTATATATCATGGCTCTGCTCAGCACTGGACTCGTATCCTGTAACCAGGATTTCGAGACCATCTTCAGCCCGCAGACCAACCCGCAGGAGAGCCTACTCCAGGCTAGCGATGTCACTGTGGCCAACAATACGCCTGCTGTCATCAATCTTGCTGAATATTTTACTGAAGATGGTATTGCAAAGGCAATTCCCATCGGTGCTGCTACCGTGAAGGAAGGCGCCATGCCCGCCAACACCATCCTGAAGGCTGAAGTAGAATTCTCCAAGGATGCCGACTTCGGTAATTCAATTGTACTCGATGCCAACAGTCTCGATGGTTCTAGCGACATCTCTGTATCTGCATCACTGCTGCAGGATGCCTACTTCAATGAGATTACCCGCAATCCGGCAACCACCGACCTGTATATCCGCACGGTTCTCTATACCGTTACTGGAGGTACATCTGATGCTATCGTAGGCAAGCCCGGTGAGAACTACTATGCTGAGAGCAAAGTGCAGTTCACCCCGCTGAACAAGGTACAGATTTCTCCGGCTTACTATATCATTGGCGGTCCTAACGACTGGGCAGGCTCGGCTGCTGAGAAGCCCATCAAGTTCAACCACAGTGGTGCCGATGTCTACGAGGATCCTATCTTCACGGTTGTATTCGATGCTGCTGCCGAGGGTGATACCTGGTTTGCTATCGGTGACGACGAGGCTTGCGACGCTATCGTAGCTGGTGACTGGACCAAACTGTTCGGTATCGTAGGTGGTGACAGCCAGGCTAAGGAAGGTCGTCTCGACTACCGTTACAACCTGGGTGCCGACAACTCGTTCTGCGTACCTGCCGGAGCCAAGAAGATCAAAGTAACCATCGACATGATGAGCTACACCTTCAAGGTAGAGCCCGTAAGCATCGCTGATGCCTACTACCTCATCGGTGGTCCTGGTGAGTGGAATGCTGAATCAGCCATGACCATGCAGTTCTCTCACAGCAGCGCTGACGTATTTGCCGATCCTATCTTCACCTATGTCTTCGAGGGCAATGGTGGCGAGGGCGACATGTGGTTCGCTTTCGGTGATAAGGATGCTATCGATGCAGTTGCTGCCGGCGATTGGACACAGCTGTACGGTACAACCGTAGAGAGCACTGACTTGAGCGGCGGTATCGACCGTCGTTACAACCTCGGTGGCGACCACTCATTCTGCGTCGACGGCAAGGCTAAGTTCTTCCGCTTCCAGATCAACATGGCCGAGATGACCTACTCGATCACCGCCCTGAACTTCGCAGAGTATATCTGGCAGGCAGGTAACGGCAACGGCTGGGGTAGTCCCGCTGCTCCGCTCTACGGCCCTGCTGGCGACGGTCTGTACACTGGCTACATGTATCTCGACGGTGAATTCAAGTTCCGTAGCGGCGAGGACAACTGGGATGCTCCCGACTGGGGTATCGGTGCCGGCGGCGAGGGCACACTCGCTGAGCAGGCTGGTAACCTCAACGCTGCAGCTGGCTACTATAAGGTCAATGTTGATCTCGGTGCACTCACCTATACGCTCACACCAATCACCACGATTGGCATCGTAGGTCCTGCACAGTCAGGTGGCTGGGACAGCGATACCGACATGACCTACAACACCGAGACCGGTGCTTGGGAGGCAACCATCGAACTGGCAGCCGATGAGCTGAAGTTCCGTGCTAACGACGGCTGGGACATCAATTGGGGTGGTTCGGTGGACAATCTGACTCAGGGTGGCGACAACCTGAAGATTGCTGAGGCTGGCACCTACTTCATCCAGCTCTTCGCATTCTGCGACTCTAAGGCTTATTGCAAGATCGAAAAGAAATAAGCAGGTTTCAATAATTCATCAGGCGGATCGCTTATCACAACGGTCCGCCTGATTTTATATCAACGCAATATTATACTACACCGCATTATGAAGAATCTCCTTTTATGCATCAGCATTGTGGCTGCAGTGATCTCCTGCAAGCCGGCAAAAGAAACGAAACAGACGGTATTCGAGATGCCTGCAGTAGCAGACATTGCTATGTATCAGGTGAATCCCCGTGTGTTTGCACCCGACCATTCTTTGAATGCCATAGCAGCCCGTATCGATTCCATCCGCGACCTGGGCGTCAACGTGATGTGGGTGATGCCCATCTACCCCATCGGTATCGAGAAAGGCAAGAACTCACCCTACTGCATCAGCGACTACAAGGCCATTGCCCCTGAGTTTGGTACCATCGACGACTTCAAGAACCTCGCAAAGGTCTGTCACGAGCACGGCATGGGTATCATCCTTGACTGGGTGGCTAACCACACGGCCTGGGACCATCCCTGGGTAAAGGCACATCCCGACTGGTACACTCACGACGAGAAGACCGATACCATCATCCATCCACGCCCCTGGGACTGGTACGACGTAGCCGACCTGAACTACGATAATAAGGATATGCGCACAGCCATGATCGATGCCATGAAGTTCTGGATCGTTGAGGTAGGCATCGACGGCTTCCGCTGCGATGTGGCCGACGGTGTGCCTGCCGACTTCTGGAAGGATGCCATCGATCAGTTGCGCACTGCTGCCGGCAACCGCCAGATCGTGATGCTGGCCGAGGGTAAGCGTTCCGACAACTTCACCGTGGGCGGCTTCGACATGAACTACGGCTGGGACTATAAGGACGAACTGGTGAAGGTATGGAAGGGTGCTCCCGTTTCCGACCTCATCAAGGCTGATAAAGCCGAGTACGATAGTCTGCCTGCCGGGAAGGTCAAGATGCGTTTCACCACTAACCACGACCACTCCACCGAGGCCACACCCTGCCAGGAGTTCACCAACGACCGTGGTGCGATGGCTGCCTATGTAGCCACCATCTTCCCCCATGGCGGAGCCCTCATCTACGGTTCTCAGGAGGTAGGCTACCCCGAGCCTATCAATTTCTTCAAGTTCGTACCCGTAGACTGGACGGCCAAGCCCGAGATCTACAAGGAATACCAGAAGCTCATCGGTCTCTATAACGACCATCCAGCCCTGCGCAAGGGTGATATGACCGCCTTCCCCGACAATGACGTACTCGTCTTTGAAAAGAAAGATGCTGCCGAACGCTTCCTCGTTGTCGCCAACCTCAGAAATGAACAGAAGACCGTCAACGTACCAGCAGATTGGATGAATCGTCAGGCTCAGGATCAGGCCACAGGCCAAAACGTCCAACTCGGCAATACCCTCACCCTCACACCGTTCCAGTATTTCATCTTAGCATACTAAGTCTGCCTACGAAATCATTGTAAGAACAAACAAAAAGGCAAAGAAATGAAGAAATATTATATATGGATGCTAGCCGTCATTCTGCTGGCATCGTGCTCCAACAACGATGACCCCGTCGTACCACAGCCGGCGGATGACGTGGAGGAGGAACTCGCGAAAATGACCCTGACCGAGAAAGTGGGCCAGATGTTTTATACCCGTCTGGAGTCGCTCGACACCACCTTCCATTGGAACACCTATGACGACTTGCAGGTGAATCCCATGATAGAAGTGAACACCACCATTAAGGACGTAAACTCAAAATATCCGGTAGGTGGCATCATCCTTTATGCATGGAACATTGATGACGAATCACAGTTGGCAAGTCTAATCGCCGACATCAGGACATTTAATGGTTCGCCGTTGCTCTGCATCGACGAGGAGGGTGGTCGCATAGCCCGCATCGCCAACAACCCCAAATTCAATGTGAAGAAGTATGAGTCGATGGAGGCCATTGGCCAAACAGGGGATCCTGCGAATGCCTATGAGTGTGGCAATACCATCGGCACCTACCTGAAGCACTATGGCTTCGACATCGACTTTGCCCCTGTGGCCGACGTGAACACGAATCCGGAGAACATCATCATCGGCAAACGCGCCTTCTCCGATGACCCGCAAGTGGCTGCCCCGATGGTGACCAACTATCTGCAGGGACTGAAGGATGCCGGCATCACAGGCTGCATCAAGCACTTCCCCGGACATGGCGACACCAAGGCCGACACCCATTATGGCTATGCACGGAGCATGAAGACCTGGGATGAACTGAAAGATTGCGAGATGGTGACCTTCAAAGCCGGTATCGCATGGGGCTGTCAGCTGATTATGACGGCCCACATCGGTCTGCCAAACGTAACGGGGTCAGACATACCTTCGACGATGTCGCCGATAATCCTGCAAGACAAGTTGCGTGAAGAATTAGGCTACCAGAACATCATCATCACCGATGGGATGGAGATGGGATCTATCACTCAGCAGTACAGTTCAGGAGAGGCTGCGGTGGCTAGCATTCTGGCAGGTGTTGACATCGTGCTAGGTCCAAAAGACTTTGTCAAGGCTTTCGATGCCGTCATCAAAGCAGTTGAGAATGGAACCATCTCCGAAGAACGCATTAACCAAAGCGTCCGCCGAATCCTAAAACTGAAAAAGCAAGCCTGAAAGGCGACGCGAAGCGATGCAAACGTTTGCATCGTGCAACTTGCACATTTAGAGCCGGTTGGAGAACATCCAATCGGCTTTTTGCGTAACTTTGCAGCATCAAACAACAATCAAAAGCTCATAGTGCATTATGAAAAGACTACTTACCACATTGACATTTGTCGTCGCAACCCTTGCCATGATGGCTCAGGGGTGGCCGGAGAACTATGGCGGCGTCATGCTGCAAGGTTTCTTTTGGGACTCGTTTAACGATACCCAATGGACACGTTTGGAGAAGCAAGCCGATGAATTGGCTACGACCTTCGATCTTGTGTGGATTCCCCAAAGCGCCAACTGTGGAGGAACTTCAATGGGCTATGACGACCTTTACTGGTTTGAGAACTATAACAGTTCCTTCGGCAGCGAGGCGGAACTGCGCTCACTCATCAACGCTTTGAAGGAAAGAGGTATCGGGACAATCGCCGACGTGGTGATCAACCATCGCAAGAACGTGAGCAACTGGGTGGATTTCCCGAAAGAGACCTATAACGGTGTTACTTATGAGATGGTATCGACAGACATCGTCAAGAACGATGACGGTGGTGATACGAAGAAATGGGCCACGGACAATGGCTATAGCCTCAGCGAGAACAATGATACCGGTGAGGGCTGGGGCGGTATGCGCGACCTGGACCACAATAGCGAGAACGTGCAGACCATCGTGAAGGCCTACCTGAAGTTCCTGCTTGAAGACCTGGGCTATGCGGGCTTCCGCTACGATATGGTGAAAGGCTATGCCTCAAAGTTTACGAAACTGTATAACGAGGATGCGAAGCCACAGTTCTCTGTAGGTGAATACTGGGACAGTTCGAGAGCTATCAAGAACTGGATTGACAATTCAGAAAAGTCGAGCGCTGCCTTTGACTTCCAGTTCAAATATGTAGTGCGCAATGCCACGGACAAGGGCGATTGGACCTATCTCGGAAAGAACAACGAGAATAAGGATGAAAACTGGCCACTCGTCAGCAGCCAGTTCCACGACGGCAGTTATCGTCAGTATGCCATTACCTTTGTGGAAAACCACGATACAGAAGTACGGCCCGACGGAAGCAGCAACGGTCCGCTCCGCAAGGACACACTAGCAGCCAATGCCTATCTGCTGGCTATGCCCGGCACGCCTTGCATCTTCCTGAAGCACTGGAAGGCCTACAAGCAGGAGATTGCCAACATGGCAACCGTGCGCAAAGCCGTGGGCATCACCAACACCAGCACACCGCAGGAAATTGCCTCGCAGAAAGACTACTATGCCGTAGAGGTGACGGGCACCAACGGCAAACTGCTCGCCGTAGTAGGCACGAAGGCCGCAGACTATACGCCCGATGGTGACTGGCAGAAAGCCATCAGCGGTTATCACTACGTCTATTACGTCAGCGGCATCAATCCAGAGAGCATCACCTATCCCGAGTTTGCCAAGAGCGACTTCAAGCCCTACACGATAACCATTGGGGTGAACACCGATCAGGTGGGATGGACGGACGGCGTCAACTTCTGGACATGGGGCGGCGACGGTTCTCACGCACCCTCAAGCAGCTCATGGCCTGGTGACAACGTGACTGAGACCATGGAGGTAGGCGGCAAGACCTGGTACACCAAGCAGTTCTCCATCAATGATGATGCTGATGCTGTCAGTTTCGTGTTCAGCACAGGCTCAGGTAGCCCCCAGACAGTCGATGTCACCAACGTATCCGAAGATAAGTTCTTTGAGATCTCCAGCGAGAAAGACGGGGACAAGTATCTGGTAAACGACGTGACTTCAACCTATACAGGCATCCGCAGTATCAATGCCCAGACCGACGGCTATACCAAGGTTTATAGTCTCGACGGACGCCTTATCCGCACAGCCAAGAGCAAGAGCGAGGCCGTCAACGGTCTGCCAAAGGGCATCTACATTATCAATAAAGCGAAATTCATACTTAAATAGGATAGTTAAATAGTTAGTAATTGGTAGGAAAGCATCGTCCGCAGAGGATGGTGCTTTTTTTATTTGAAGACGGAACGCACGGCAAACCAGCAATGAAGGAGGAAGGTCTGGATACGGCCATAATGGTGCTCCATCACATGATAGCGCTCCCAGAGCGACTCACGGTGGTGAAGGGTGGTCTGTCCCTCCTCGGTATAGTTCGCCACCACCATCTTCAGGTTCAGCAGCGGCACATTCTCCTTGGCGGCAGCCTTCATCACACGGATGCACCAGTCGACATCGGCAGAATAGCGATATTGCATATCGTAGGGTGTGGCGATAGCGAAGTCGGTGCGGGCATAGAAGGCCTGATGGCAGACGAGCATGCCCTGGCGGAAGGATTTCCATGTGAGATTCTCGGGGGGTGCCAGTCGACGATGATGGAGGAAATGGCCCTCACCATCGACGATATCCGTATCACCGTAAAGCACGGCAGGCAACGAATCCAGCTGCGCTACCTTCCCGGCAATCTTGGTGGCTGTATCCGCAGCTGGCAGGAAATCGCCTGCATTCAGGAAACAGACATAATCGCCCACAATCGAACGGAGGCCCTTGTTCATCGCATCGTAGATTCCCTTATCAGGTTCGGATGTCACCTGAATGCGATGATGGGTTCCCGTTGCATTCGACCGTTCGATATAGTCATCCACCAGCTGCAGCGTGGCATCCGTAGAGGCACCGTCGATAATCAGATGGACTATCTCAGGATAATCCTGACTGAGCACGCTGTCGAGCGTCCGCTGCAGCACATTGGCGGCATTATAGGTGATCGTGACATAGGTGAGGCGTATCATAGACGGTAGTGTTTGAAAGCCATTGCCTGGTGATACACATCGAGATATTTCATCGCCACACTCTGCTGCGAATAGTTCTGCACCACCTTATGGACGGCATTCCGACTCAGTGCCTCACTATCCGCCTCTGTCAGTATCCAGCGGATGCCCCTGGCCAGATCCTCGGCGTTGCGATAGTCGGCCACATAGCCGTTGCGCCTATGATCAATCTCCTCCGGGATACCGCCAACCTTAAAGCCGACACAGGGCACGCCACAGGCCATTGCCTCCATAATCGTATTGGGCAGGTTCTCCGACAAGGAGGGCAGCACAAAGACATCAGCAGCATTATACACATCGACGATGCGACGTTCATCATTCACATAACCCAGCGGATAAGCCTCCAACGGTAGCTGTGAGACCACCTCTTCTGCATGACCGCCGAGGATGACAACACCTAACTGGGGGATGTCCTTCAACAGTTGGCAGGCTTCGATCAGATACTGCATGCCTTTGTTCTCGTTGGTCACCCGCTGGGATGCAAAGAGGATCAGTCGCTTGTCTGAAGGAAGGCCAAGCCGTTGGCGCGCCTCTTGTCTGTTACACCTATTATATATATGTGTATCTATCGGATTTGGGATGCTCGTAATCTTATGACCTTTGAGAAGGGCACTCTTCTTCGCCTCCGACTCCAGCCAACGGCTGCAGGCCACATAGTAGATATTCTCATCCTCAAGCATACGGCTTTTCCGTTTCCATACAACGGACGCCAGATCGCCAGCAGAACCACCTCCAGGCAAGAGCCGGCACTTCTGGCATGCTGTGGTGAAGTTTCGGCAACCCAGCGTCAGATGACAGATGGCTGTAGCAGGCCAGATGTCGTGCATGGTCCAGATGACGGGTTTGCCGCTCCGCAGTATCTTCCGGATATCCTTGAGCGAGAGCATGCCCTGATTGATCCAGTGCAGGTGGATGACATCGGCTTCTTCAAACTCCCGGAGACTGGTGATGTCTGTGCCGGTGTTGGCGATATCCACCTCGAAGAGATGCTGCCGCGAGAAATGCAGACGGCAGAAAACAACAAACCGCTCCCAAAGGAAATGCCATCGCAGCAGGGGAGAACGCGGCAGCTCTGCCACCGTCAGACTATCCGTCTCCTTATCACGCACCAGCATCTTAGCCTTGACACCGTTGTTGTTCAGCGCCTTCATCAAACGGCTGGCAGCTACAGCGGCACCACCCGTTCGCTCACTCGTGTTTATAATCAGTACTCGCATCCTTTGATTGCTGTTACAAAGGTACAACAAGTTTTGCTAATTACAAGGAAAAAGTGGCAAAAAGTTTGTGTTATCGCACACAAAGCCTTGATTTACGTCAAGAATGAGGGGATTTTGTACACTTATTATGCCATAATGCTTGCAAGAAAGAAAAAATCGTCGTACCTTTGCATCGTCAAAAGGTTAATAGATTGTTTTAGGTTAGTAGTAATATTTATAGTTTTAGGTTTTTAGTTATTGGTAAGAGAAAGTTTTCAACTGTAGGATAACAGGAGGCAATTGCGAAATTCCCTTTTAAACTTTCAAATTTTTAGCTCTTGTGAGCTGAAAATTTCTTTTAGAGAAAAGGATTTTTAGTTAAACATAGGCTTTTTGTGATGCCGAGGCTCGCGAGAGTCGCGGCATCTTTCTTTTTATTGAGAAAAAATGATTATCTTTGCACCCAAATTAATAAGTAAATGAAGAAGGAAAGACTCTTAACGATGGTCCTGACCGTCCTGCTCGCCTGCTGCTCCATTCCGATGAGCGCCCAGGATGAGATTATTGAACATGAGGGCAACAAATACATTATCCATGTAGAATTGTTGAATCCCGACAGCGAAATGACGCTGATGGATGTGCTGCACATGTGCCCGGAACTGATGTCCAACGATGGCAAAAGCATCACGGCCGCATATCTCTTGTCTGTCGATGACATCATGCTGAGTATCGACTATGAGCCCTTGTTGGAAAACATCAAGGCCTGTGAGCTCAGTCAGGTTATCGTGTGTACCTACGGTTCCGTGGACAATGCGATGGACGGTGTCACTGGCAGCATCGACCTCCAGTTCAAGGAAGGCAATAAAGGCATGGCAGGCAAACTAGCCCTTAACGGCAGCACTTACGGCAACGGTAAGCTGTATGCCGATATCGCCAGTACGGGGGATAAGGTCACCGTCCGCGGTTTCGCGCAGACTAAATTGCAGTATGGCAAGGCTGAATCATTGTCAGGTAATACCGTCACTTCCCGCAACGGTGTGGAGAATGCGATGCTTTTCCTAGACTGGCAGATGACGGACGACGATCTGCTGAAGTTCAAACTCTCACAAGGCTATGGCGAGCAGAAAGACTATCTGAAGATTGGGGATTTAGAGAGTATACCTTCCAGACAACGCTGGGGTGAGTTCGTGACCACCTATGAGCGCAACCTCAACGAACAGGGGGCTGGCCTCTATTTCGAGGCTGGCATGAACTATTCGAACAATAACCTGGAAAGGGTTAAAGAGCGCATTGCCACGCCCTGGTGGATTGCGGAGTGCAGCTTTCCCCTCCTGAAACAGGCACTCACGATAACCGCAGGCTATGAGGGCGGCTATACGAACATCTGGTATCGGGACATAAACCGCGAACAATACCTCTACAACGACCTGTATGTGAAGCTGGACTTTAAGAAGGGGCCGTGGATTATCACCCTTGGCGACCGTTTCAGGCACAACACCTTCTGGAATAAGCCTTACGACAAGGGAGAGGAAAGCCTGTGGTCGCACAACCGCAATGATCACGCCCTGATTGCCAGCGTGGGATATCATAAAGGGCATCATGCCATACAAGGCATCTTCAACCGCTCGTTCTTCAACCCTGCCGTCAGTGTCTTCATTGACGATCTATTCGAGGAAAACATTCGTTACAATACCGACTACAAGACAAATTACGCCTGGCGGTCAGAATTGCGCTATACCTATCAGACGGAGCGAATGGTAGTGACGGGCAGTGCGACGCACATGCTGCATACAGATATGCCTATCCCCAATCAGTCACTCACGGGCCTGGAGGCATCTGTCACCTGGAACAAAGGGGCTCTCAGACTGACGGGAGGTGCCAACGTGTACCACGAGCATATCAAACTCGAAGAATCCAACAACGAAACCTTCTTCACCCTGAAGTTCGCCCCCACCCTGTTGTTGGGCAATGGCTTCAGACTGTCGTCCGTCCTACTTTTCAATAGCAAAAAGGATTATATTGAGCAACACGCCCACCTCTATGCCTCAGTAAAAGTGAACAAGGACTTAGGAAGACGCTGCAACGTGTTTGCCGATTTCCACGACATAGCAGGGCAGCCTGAGACTACTACCCTCCTTCTGATGCAGTCGTATAAGAACCGCGCGCTGACAATCGGTCTTACTTATTATCCGTGGCGATAAGACAGACGGCATAGGCAGAGATACCCTCTTCACGACCTGTGAAGCCGAGTTTCTCAGTGGTTGTGGCCTTGATGGAGATATCGTCTTCATCACAGCCGCAGATCTGTGCCATACAGGCTTTCATCTCAGGGATATGGGGATTCATCTTGGGGCGCTCGGCACAGATGGTGGCATCGATATTCACCAGATGATAGCCCTTGGTGGCAATCAGCTCGATGGTCTTCTTCAAGATCACCTTACTGTCCATACCGTCGGTAAAAGCAGCGGTATCGGGGAAATGATAGCCGATGTCGCGCATATTGGCGGCACCCAGCAAGGCATCGCAGATGGCGTGCAACAGCACGTCGGCATCGCTATGGCCCAGCAGACCCTTACTATGTTCGATCTTAATGCCGCCCATCCACAGGTCGCGGCCTTCCACTAACTGATGGACATCATAGCCCATACCTACACGTATCTTCATATCTTCAATTTATCTTCTGAACAGATCCTTGATGCCATCCATATCGAAGGCAAGGGTGAAACGTAATGTCTGGTCGAGCGGGTTGCTGCGGGCTGTAGAGATCACATAGCCCACATCGAGCGAGAACACACTCATGCGGAAACCGCCACCGACGGTGAAATACTTCAGGTTACCCTTCGACTCACTCTGATGGTGATAGCCCGCACGGAGCGAGAACTTGTCGTGGTACACATACTCGGCACCCACGCTCCACTGGATCTCCTCCAGCTCTTCCTTGAAACCGCCAGGGGCATCGCCAAAGCTCTTGAACATACCGCTGATGGCACTGACGTCACTATACTCACGGCGCACACGGTCCTGATAGTCACTGTTCGACTCACCCTCCTCCTGCTTAGGCACCGTTGGCACCATCAGCTTATTCAGGTCGGCAGAGAATGCAAAACGGTTGTACTCATCCACCGGCACCAATAGCGAGGCACCCAGACGCAGGTTTGCCGGCAGGAACTGGCTCTCGTCGTCGCCATAGAAGCTGATCTTGCTACCGATGTTCGACATGTTCACGCCAAATCCCAGCTGACACTCGCGACTGCCCAGCATGATATAGTTGTTATAGTACATCGCCAGGTCTGCGGCAAAGGCCGAGGCGGGCTTCGAGTCCTCACTGTAGTCATAGCGCAGGTCGCTGTGTATCCAGCGGATGGCAGCACCCAGAGAGAACTTCTCACTGAGCATCAGCGAGTAAGCCACGTCGATCGACATCTCATAGGGCTTCACAGACATGCCGTCGTCGGCAAAGACTTCACCCAGGGAGAAATAGCGCAACGAGCCTGATACGGCCGAGTAATCGCCGATACGATAGTAGCCTGCCACGTAGGCCAGATCGATATCGTTCACCAACTGTCGCAGCCAGGGGGTATAGTTCAGCGAGATACCTGAGCGGCTAATACAGAAGGGATACTTTGCGGGGTTCCAATACTGCGAGTTTACATCCGGATCCGTAGCTGCACCCACGTCACCCATACTGGCACCACGGGCATCGGGCGCGATGGTCTGAGAGATCACGGCATGCTCCACCGGATTAAACATCTGGGTCTTATCATCCTCTGCACGAACCGCCTGCAGCGGCAGGAGCAGAAGCGCCAAAATCATTGTTTTTACTATTCTCATCTTTTCTAATAACGTTCTCAACGCTTAATTATTGCCTAATATGATCAATTTATTGGCATAAGAGCCACTTGTGCCCCCATTGCCATTGAGTTGGATACGATAAATATAGACGCCTGTACGCAGTCTGCTGCCGCCGCCGATACGCAGATCCCAGTCCAGAACGACGACACCATCCGTAGGTACACCTGTCTTCACACACTTCCACAGCTGACGGCCCGACATGTCGAAGATATCGATGGTCACATCCACCTCACTGCTGCTGCGGTCGTGGTTGATGACAAACGAGGTAGTGGTCGTGGCGGGATTCTTCGTACAGATGACGTTGAAGTTGCCGTCACCGCCGTCCTTCACGACATTGAAGGTCAGTTCCGAGGTCGACGAGTTGTTCAGCACGTCCCAGGCACGGAAGAGCAGTCTATGAGGGCCTACGCTGAGTTCGGGGATGCTGAATCCCACCGTTCCCCGGCGATAGTCGCCAAAGTCGAAACTGAAGTAGTCGTTGAGATTGTAGGTCTTTGACAGTTCCCCGTCGATGACCAGTTCCAGGTCATGCCCCACGGAACTGCCCGAGGCATTCACACCGTTGTCGTCATACAGCTCTGCCCCGAAATACGGCGTGGTGTTCACGTTGCCGCCATTGACAAACGACTTGGAATTCAGATAGCAATAGATGGAAGGGCCGATGGAATCATTCTTGACGATCTCGCTGCCACTGAGCACGAAGCTGCCGTTCTCGCCGTGAGCCGTCTCCGTCTTGTCGTTATTCACCGCATAGAGCGTCATCAGACCGCTGCCGTCTGTATAACTGATATCCTTGGGAACGGCAAAGGTAAAGCGGAATACACCGTTCCTGATGCTGTCGGAACCCTGATAGATGGTCTTTGTGCGATCCTGGTAGACGAATGGCTCGTCGGCACCGTCGCCCGTCGTGTCATTCAACTTGCAGGTAATCGTCTCCTCCGCATCACGCACGGTGGCCGTCACCACACCGTTAAACGAGCCGTCCTGCGAGCTGTTCTTCACGATATGTCCCCGCACGGTGGCTACCGAACCTGCCGAGAGCTGTATCTCCTTCGAGACAGCCTCGCCGTTGATACTGTCTACGACCACCTCCGCCGTGGGGCATGCCAGCTTCAGCGCCGGGTCGCCCAGAAGGGTGTATTGCAGTTTGTTGGGCGAGGTATCGCGCCCCTCACTCACAAGGTCGCACTTCGCCTGTCTCACGGCCTCGCCGATGGTATAGCCCGGTGTGAGCACATATTTCGTAAATGCCAGGTTCATCTGTTCGTTATAGGTGGCATACACCGTTCGTGTGGTGCCGAAGAAAGCCACGCCCCCGCCCCTCTCGTTGAACATCACGGCCTCGCCGATATTCTCTTCCTGGCCGTCGAAGGGCATGATGTCACACGAAGCCGTCAGCCACAGCGGCAGATAATTGGATACCGACGACTCAAAGTCGGCCAGTTTCATTACCAACTCATGCGAGAAGGCATAAGGCGCACCGTGTCCGTTGTAGTTCATCATCAGCGCCCCGTTGGTCATCTGCTGTTTGATCAGCTGCGTCACGTCGGGATAGGAATAGCCCGTTGCCGAGGATACGCGCTGGTAGGCATCCCAGTAGATCTTATTCACGGTATAGCCCGAGAAATTGCTTTCCACCATGTTCGCCACCCTGTCGGCTGTTGCCATGTGCGAATTGCCGTTGCCGTCGTCGCCCATCACGCAGATCACGTTCTGCCAGGGACCGGCATACACGTTATCAGCATAGTTCAGCGTCTTGTCTACCAGCACCTTCGCCTCCAGTTCGTTACGGGCAGGGAAACGGCCTACGGCCACATCGGGCTTACCCAGATAGACACTCACCCCACTCCGCTGCTGCTGGATCTGCTCCTCATCGTCGAGCAGACAGAAGAAGTCGTCGCTCACGTAGCAGTTCACGTGGCTGAACGAGTTCTCGCTCTCGAAGCACAACAGGAAGTCGTCAGGATCATAGCCATTCCAGTCTGCGCTCAGCATACGGTTATCCCAGGCACCGTCGCCGAAGAGCAACAGGTAGCTGGGCATGTCGGCTTCCGTCTCCGCCCGGTCGTAGAGCATCTTCATATAGCGGCGGTAGGCCGTAGCATCAGGCGTACCGCTGGAGAATTCATTATACAGCTCGTCGGCAGGCACGATCCTCACCCGCAGCCCGTCGTTGGTCTCGTGCCAGGTCTTGATGCGCTCTGCCTGCGCCAGCACCTGCTGATTTGTCGGAATGATGATCACCATGTCCACCGCCTCGTCGGCATGGTGGTCCTGATTCATGATGCCATAGACGATTTCCGGTTCCGGGAGGGTTGCCGTCTGCAGGTCAGGCATCGGCAGCGGGGTATCTATCTGGAGCGAGAGATAGTCCAGGCGCAGGTTGCCGCCCGATGTCTGGGTGATCTTGATGGTATTCTCTTCCTTGACGATGCCATCCAGCTTATAGTCCCACACCGCCACTTCCGCCTCGGTATAGCTGTCGAGCGATACCTTCTTGGATACGGTTCCTACCACCGAGTCGTTCACCGCCACCTCTGCCTCGAAGCTGGCATCGTAGGAGAGTGCCACGCTCAACGTGCCCGATGTCCCTGCGGCTGGCAGCTTATAAGTCTGCGGCGAATCTTTCGTGAAGAGCGTCTTGTCGAAGAGTTTCCTGCCGCCGTGATACCAGGCATAGTCGTCTACCTCGTAAAGGATGTGGTAGTCGCTGGCATCGGGATAACAGGCGGCAGCCAGCGTCTCGCTGTCGACGGTGAGCGGTTCGTCGTCGTTCTCCGTCAGGAAATAATAGCCGTAATTAGAATAAGGATTGCGCGTGTGTACGGTAGCCTCTGCCGAATCCCATACTACAGGGCCGACACCATAGAAGATCCGCTTGCTGCCCACCGCGCACGTCGGCACCTCTTTCAGGTCATCGGTCTCTGCGAGATAATCACCTGTCAGACTCTCGGGCTGCAGGGCTCCACCGTAACCATAGATCTTCACCTTCGAGAGATCAGAGAAACCTGCCTTCTTCACAAGCGTACTGGTCAACTGGTAGAAGCCGTTGTCGGGGATACTGATCTTCACCCATTTGCCTTCCCGCAGCACCGAGTGGTCGGCATAGCGGTTGCTGGCCGTTGTGGCCCTCGTCATTGCCTTGCCTGAAGCGCGGCTCTCAATGTTCAGCTTAAAGCTCACCAGCTTCTGGTATTTCCCGGCCCTGAACACCAACGGCACGAACGACACTTCGAGCAGCCCCTGTTTCCTGGCTACGGCCACGGTCTTCGAGATGACAGGCAACTCGGGCAACGGCTTGCCGCTGATCTTCTGATACCGACGGATATCCGCCTTGCTCATATCCACAAATTCAGGATACTCGATGCTGACCGTATAGACAGAATCGGCAAAATCGCCCTTCAACTGTCTCTGATACGTATAGACAGGCAATAACGAATCTATCTCGACCTCACTTGCAGTCAGGTCGATAAACCCTTGCGCCTCTGCTAGCTGGCAGAGAAACAAAAGCAGGATACAGGTTGCTAGCCTTTTTATACGCTTCACTGAACTATAAACGTATCTGAAGGCCTATTTATTGCATCACTTGCAATTAAACTCCAAAACTTTGCGTTCTTCAAGCCAACCCTCTAAGTGATCGTTGATATGTACGGGGCCCACTCCTGCAGGCGTGCCGGTATAGAGGATGTCGCCTGTCTTGAGGGTAAAGAACTGAGAGATGTAGGCGATAATCTCGTCTACATTGTAGAGCATATCAGCGGTACAGCCCGTCTGCACGGTCTTCCCGTTGATGTCGAGATGGAAGTGCAGGCGCTGCATACCCGATGCCCCGCAGGCAGCCTCCGGATCCGTCAGCAGTTTCTCCTTCGGTATCCACTCGCCGATGGCCGCCGAGCCGTCGAAGCCCTTGCAAATCGTCCAGGGCTGACCTGCCTCCGAGGCTTTCTTCTGCAGGTCACGGGCCGTAAAGTCGATACCGATGGTCAGGGCATCATAATAACGGTGGGCAAAGCGCATGGGGATATTCTTCCCCAGGCGGCAGATGCGCACCACCACCTCCGTCTCATAGTCGATGCGCCCCAGATGATCAGGAATAAAGAACGGTTTCCCCTGATTCAGAATGGCAGAATCGGCCTTGGTAAATATCACAGGCTCTTCAGGGCGTTTCAGCGTCCCGTGCAGTTCTTGGTTATGGGCGGCATAGTTCATGCCAATAGCGAATATCTTCATGATGACTATTTTTGCGCAAAGATAAGCAAAATATCAGAAACAACAAAATAATTACGGCTTTTTGATGCCAAACGGTTACGGTTACAGTTGTAACCATGTAACCTTTTACGATTCAAAAGGTTGATTTTGTAAATTAATTTCAAAATCACCTATTTAAAGGCACTATTTTGTATCCGTTTGATATACAACCAGTTATAAGACACTAAGTTTATCGGTAGCAAACTATGAGTTTATAGGGACTAAAAGGGTGGTTTGTCGTAATGAAACCAGTGCTTACATTACGGCAAACTCAGCGTCTTTAGGGCATAATCATATTTTGTAAACTATTTTCATAGTTACATGCCAATAAAAGGTTACATGGTTACAACTGTAACCGTAACCAGTCGAGCCATTCTATTGCCGGGCTATTTAGTCCGCTTGGGCACTTCGAAGATGAAGCGTGAACCGTTGGTATAGTCATCGTCGAGCCAGATCTTGCCGCCCAGGAGTTTGATGATGGCCTGACAGATGGCGAGGCCGAGGCCCTGCAGCTGCTGGTTGTCACCAATCTCGCGGAAGGTTTCGAACACGTGCTCCCTGCGCTCTGGCGGGATGCCTCTACCGGTATCGGTGACACTGACGCGGGTATTCTCTCCGAATTCAGAACAAGCCACGGTGATGACACCCTTGTCGGTAAACTGGACGGCATTGCCGATAAGATGCTTCAGCAGAGACTGCACCGCTTCGAGATTCGTGGGCACTTCGTAGTCGTCAGGCAGTTCGGTCTCGCAATAGATGCGCACACCTTCCTTACATAAGGGTCGCATGGTGTCGACCATGTGGCGACAGACGAGATTGGGCGACATGGTGTAGTTCGTGGGCAGCGACTTTTTGCTCTCGTAGAGCGAGAGCTCGGCCATCTCGTCGATAAGCTTGGTGATGGTCTTCGAACTGTCCTTGATCATCTTGCCCAGCTGCTCGCGCTCTTCGGGCTGCAACGCATAATCCTTGGTGCCGAGGATATCAGAGAAGCCCTCGATGGGGTTGAGCGGTTCGCGCAGCTCGTTGGTGATACTGTTGATGAACTCGTTCTTCATGTCGAAGGCCTTTTCGGCTTTCTTGCGGGCTTTGATGAGCTGCACCTTCTCCAGTTCCAGCCGCCTGATGCGCTGACGGTTCAGCCAGAGGAAGATGGCGAGGACGATGACGATGGCTCCGGCGAGGGTATAGAAGAAGAGCGACTTCCAACGGGCACTCTCGGCCTCCAGCATCTTCTGCTCGAGCTTCAGGCGCTCATTGTTCATCTGCACATAACAGCTGGCCACGATGTTGCCGTGGGATACGAGCACGATGGAGTCGTTGATCTTCTTGAACTTGGCCATATACTCATAGGCCTTGTCGTTGTTGCCCATGCGGTGGTAGATGACAGCCATGCGCTCGGCACACTTCTCGGGCGAGAGCTGCTGACACAGCCGCAAGGCTTCCTGGTAGTTGCCCTTGAGGATCTCGTAGTTCACCTCGACCACAGGCTCGATGGTGCCGATACCGTCAGACTTCTTCAGCGCCATCAGCTCGTTGTAGATGCTGTCGTAGAGTTCCTTGTTGTTCTTATTGAAGGCAAACTGACTGAGGCGGAAGAGGGCCCTGCCCTTGTGGATGGGGGCCACATTGGGCTCGGCGAGTATCTGGTGGGCATACTTGAGGCCGGCTTTCTGATCCTTGCGGTGGTTGGCTATCTTCATCAACTCCTGCAGATCGGCGCCCGCACTCTCGCCCGGGAAATACTTATGGAGGAAATCGACAGCCTTGAGGTAGCCCTCCTCGGCGGTCTGGTAGTCTTGCTTCTGAAGAGCATTCTCTGCCTTGACATGCAGACTGACATAGTTGCCCCAGTGGCTGTTCTGGTCCTTGGCGTAGTCGGCTATCTGACTGGCTATCTCGTCGGCCTTCGCATAGTCCTGGTGGGTGGCCTCGTAGGTGGCCTGGTTACCCCACGTGATGTAGAACAGGCGCTCGTCGCCCTCGCTCTGGCACTTGGCCTTCAACTGCTCGGAAACTTCGATGAAGCGGTCTCTCTCAGGTGTGCTGATAAGCTTCAGCATTTCAGACTCAAGCTTCATCTTATCATAACTGTTCTGTGCTATCATAGGCAGGCAAAACAGACTGGTAATAGATAGTAATAAAATGTATGTTTTCTGTTTCATGTGGCAAAGATACAAAAATAGTTGGAAAAAAATTACTTTTTTTGAAAAAAAATTAATACCTTTGCAGTATCATTGTAAAAAAGGACCTAAGTGATATGCCTAAAAGAATCTACATCCTACTGCTGATGCTCTTCAGTCTCGGCGCTTCTGCAGAGACGGAAGGCGAGCGGATCTATACGGAGGAAAACCCACTCGTGTATGAGGACTGTCGTGACTTATGGCCATACGCCTTCCTCAACGAAGAGGGCAAGCCCGAAGGCTATAACATCGCGCTCGTCGACAGGCTGATGAGCGAACTGAATATCCCCTACGTGATCAAACTGAAACCGCGGCTGGAAACCTTCAGAGACCTGAAGGAAGGGAAGGCAGACCTGACGCTGGGCCTGGCAGCAGGCTTCCACGACGAATACGGCCGCTACGGGCGCCATGCCATCACGCTGTTTACCCAAAGCGTGGCTACCGCGAAGGGTAAGCCCGTGGAAATCAAGTCTTTCCGCGACCTTGGCAAGCCTGGTATCAAGGTGATCGTGAACGATTCGAGCCTGTGCCATCACCTGATGCTCGACTACGGATGGGAAGACCACGTGGTGGTGAGCAAGGACATGAAGGCAGCCCTCCACGAGATCAGCACGAAGAAGGACGGACAGATCGTATGGAATACGCTCTCGCTGAAATGGCTGATCCAGCATGAAAACATCGACAACGTGGTGCTTACGCCAGTAAACATGCCGCACGGCGACTGTAAGTTCATCGCCAACGACCAGCACCTGCTGGATCGGCTAGAGGGGGCCTACGCGGAACTCTACATGGCCGGCGAAATCACCGAACTGCAGGACAAGTGGTTCTACCCTGACTACAAGGGGCACCCGACACCTGGCTGGGTATGGATACTGACGGGAATAGCCACGCTGCTGCTGGTTGTGGCGCTCATCTACGGCATTGGCTACTGGCTGCAATACCGCAAGGTGACAAGAGCCCACAGGAAACTGAACCGCAGACTGGCCCTCATCATCGAGACAAGCAAGGTGCGCATCTGGACATACCACGTGAAAGAGCAGCACTTTGCCTGGCACAACGACAACGGCCAGATAGTACACACCTACACCATGACGGATTTCTCCGACCGTTACCTCCCGACTGATTTCGGTCTGTTGAGAGATGCCCTCTACAGGCTCGTGAGCCAGCATAAAGACGCCAAGGGCCGCGAGGAAAAGGAGATAGCGCTGGATCTGAGAGCCATGGACTCGGAAGACGGCGATCACGAGCTGCGCAACTTCCACATCGTGCTCTCCGTGCTGGAACGCGACAAGCATGGCAAGCCCACGGTCATCATCGGCATCAAGAAAGACGTGACGGAGAAACTGCGCCTGAAACGGCTGGAAGACAACCGCACGCTGCGCTACTGGTCGATCTTCTACAGCCAGGAGGCAGCCATCCTGCAGTTCGACAAGGACGGCTATGTGCAGGATGCGAGTCCCAAGGCCTGCGAGATCTTCCATTCAGAGAGCGATGAGCTGATCAATCGGCATGTGCATATCAACGACATGCTGCACACCGACTTTACGGACATGCACAAGACCGACGGCTACCAGGGCGTGCAAGCCGTAGACCACGGGAAGGTGGAGTGCAAGATGAAGACCGTGTATAACGACGAGGGCGAGCTGCTGTCGGTATTCACCTTCTGCAGGAAAGTCGTCGCCATGCTGATCCTGCTGTTCACCATGCTGCCGGCGGCTGCACAGAACCTCTCGGACAGATATAACAGCCAGCGACCTGTGGTAATCGTATGCAACCAGCAGAATCCGCCCTACGAGTTTATGAACGACAACAGGCAGCTGGCAGGCAGCAATATCGATGTGATGAAAGCCGTGCTCGGCGAGCTGGGGCTGCCTTACAAATTCATCCTGAGAGCCTGGAGCAAGCCCAAGGACGCATTTGACGGCAGTTCGGCAGACCTGATCATGGCTGATGACCGCCAGTTTACCGGGAAGCACTACTTCATCTCAGATAATGTGATAAGCTATAACCGCGTGAGTGAGGACTCCATCGCCGAGATCCATTTCATCGGCAGAGACCGCCAGCTGATCGAACAGATCGACGACCAGTACTCGCGCCTGAAACAGAGCGGAGAGATTACCGAGATAGAGAACAGCTGGATGCACCCGGAACGCGTAAAGCCCGACTACTCGAAGGTGGTGATCTACATCGCCATAGGCGTGCTGCTGTTGGCTGCCATCCTCTATCTGCTCATCTTCCTGGCACGGAGACACGTAAAGATCATGACCCGCAACTCCAAGGAGCTCAACGACATGATGTCGAAGGCGCTGCACATGGGCAACTATGACGTGATGGTGTATGACATTGCCAAGAGACACATCACCAACCTGTATGGCAACATCCTGCCGGAAGAAGGGATGACGCCCGAGGAATACGTCCTGCGGATACACCCTAACCAGCGCGAGGAGTTCGTCAAGAAGTCGAAAAGCCTGCTGGAGGGGCGTGAGCGCCACTTCGACCTAAACAAGCGCTGGAACAGCGGCACTGAGGAGGCGCCTCGCTATCTGGACTTCCAGGGGCACTCCATCTCCGAGACCGACGAGAACGGACGGCTTGCATACATCATCAACGCCGTAAACGACGTGACGCAGGAGGTGGCACTGTACCGTGCGGCACGTAACATCGTGCATAAATACAACGCGATACTCGACGACCCGTTTGTCGCCATGTCGTTCTATGATGACAAAGGTGTGCTCATCGATCACAACGACGCGATGAAGAAGATGCTAAGCGGTATCGAAGACAGTCTTTTCAAGGAAGTGTTCAAGCCCACAGAGCGCCACGACGTGCGCTGCACACGCCACCTGTACTATCCGGAATACGGCATCGACAAATTCGTGGAATGCCATATCCAGCCGCTCTACAATGTGAATGGCGAGATAGCCAACTATCTGGTGACCACCACCGAGCAGACAGGGGCTAACAGAACTTGAAGAGGTGGACGAATCCAGTGGTGTTGAACACGTCGAGCACTTTCTCCTGCAAGCCTTTGATGAAGATGTCGCAATGATTGGCGCGACACCGTTGGTTAATGACCATCATCATGCGCAGGCCGCTGGAGGAGATATATTCTAATCGGCTGCAGTCAATCACAATTTCACAGTGCTTGTAGTTGAACAGCGGTTCTATTTCCTTTTGCGTCTGCTGTGTCACAGAGGTGTCAAGGCGTCCGTCAAGGATTAAGGTTACGCGATTGTCATCATCTTTTCTGATTGTTGCTTCCATGATTATATAGCTTTAAAAGTATTATTAAGTTTCTTTTTCATCGTCAACACATTCTGATTGTCGACGCGCTCATAGCTGATGGCGTCCATATAATGACGCATCAGATGGATACCAAGGCCTCCGACGGAACGTTCCTCGGCAGGGAGGGAGACATCCACCTCTGGGACTGTGGTGGGATCGAAAGGAACACCATTATCGCGGAGGATAAAGGTGACTTCATCGCCTTCGGCTACCACCTCCAGAAGGATGTTGGAGCGTATACCGGCAGGATAGGCATAGTTCATCACGTTGACGACGGCCTCCTCGATGGCCAGATTGACGCCGGCCGTGGTGAGTTCGTCAAAACGCAAATCCTCGCAGACGCTGCCAATGAAGATGGCCAGTGCAGGCACCTCCTGGATATCGTTGACCAACGCGATTCCCCGGCGATAGGCCTTATGGCTCTGACTGCCCTTGTACTTGATGGCCAGAAGCGAGATATCGTCGCCCTGTGGGATGCCGTCTACAAAGTGGCGTTCTGCCTGGCGGATGGTCTTGACGAAGGTGCGCGAATCGAGCCGCTGTTTCGACAGGGTAAGCGCCTCCTGGCACATCCGCTCACGGCCAAACTGATCGTGGCCGACAGTCTCGGCCTCCGTATAGCCGTCGGTATAGAGGAACAAGGTCGAGTCCTTGTCGACGAGCGACTTCTGCTCCGAATACGCCCATTCCGAGTCCAATCCCAGCGGAATGTTATTGTCTACAGTCAGGAAACGCGTGTGGGCACCACCCACCAGCACAGGAGGCTCGTGGCCGGCATTGGTGTAGGACAGGCGACCCGTAGCCAGATCGAGCACGCCCATGAAGAGGGTGACGAACATGAAGGAGTCGTTGCTCTGACATACCGAGCGATTGATGGACTCAACGATGAGTTTGGGCGAGGTGTGGGTCATCGACGCACTGCGGAACATGGAGCGCGTGACGGCCATCACCAGCGCTGCAGGCACACCCTTGCCTGCCACGTCGCCGATACTGAAGAACAGCTTCTCGTCGCGGATAAAGAAGTCGAAGAGATCGCCGCCCACCTCCTTGGCCGTTACGACCTCGCCATAGATATCGATATCGGTGCGCTCAGGGAACGGCGGATAGGTCTTCGGCAGCATGCGCTGCTGGATGTCGCTGGCAATCCTCAGCTCTTGCTCGATGGCGACCTTCGAGGCCGTCGTCTCCTTCAGCTCATCCACATATTTTGTCAGTGAGCCCTGCATGTCGCTGAAGGCATCACGCAGCGAACTGATCTCACGACTCTTGACCTCGGGCAGCTGGATATCGAAATGGCCTTGGGCTATCTGGCCTGCGGCAGAGACAAAAGGCTTAAGGGGCCTGAGGCCCTTCTTGATATAGTGATGCGACAAGAGATAGGCGAATACCAATCCCAGGAAGAGCACTGCCAGAATAATGTTTGCCAGCACATTTCCATCGTGATAGATAATCTCCTCGGGGACAACAATCACCACCGTCCAGTCAGCATATTTCACATAGGAATAGAACACCCAGAAGTTGAAGCCGGCATTCGGCAACCGGCAGACACCGCTCTCACGGTTCATCATCTTCCGCGCCAGTTCATCGTCGGCCACATCTTCATTCATGGCTACCGTCTCCTGGAAATTCTGCTTCAGCACCTTGCTCTCATCAGGATGGATGAGGTAAGTGCCGTCGCCGTCGATAATGAAGCTGTAAGACTGCTCTTTGAAGCCTTTCTCATAACGAGCATGATTCATGGCATCTTCCTGCTTATGGCGCAGACGGAGCCACTCCAGCGACACATCGGCACCCAGCATACCGACCTTGCGGCCCTGATGGTCGCGGATATGGGTGAGGTAAGTGGTCGTAAGCTGCTGCGAGGCTGCCCTGTCGAAATAAGGGGGTGTCCACTCATCCTGGGGCTTGTCGAAAGCGTCCTCATACCAGGAATGCACCAGGAAATCGGGATGATCCTCATTCATCTGCTTACCCTGGATCATGCCGTTCGTATCGCGCCAGGCGTAGATCTCGAAACTGTGGCCTTTATGGGGGTAGAAGTCTGGCTCGAAGATCAATCTGCAGCTCGACATATACTTATTCAGGCTGACCATGCGCTCTAGATGCGCCTGCAGCTTATCAGGATTGTCGATATCACTCTCAATGAAGGCCACGTTATTAATGGCGGCCACATACACATCCGACAGCACGCCACGGATCTTCTCGTTTTCATTGAGAATGACACTCTCATAGCGCGACTCAGCCTCCTTGACCATAGAATCCCTGGTAATAGGATAGACGACGGCCGTGATGACGACTGCCATCACCATTACCACCAGCATAATCCTTAAACTCAATCGGTTAGCAAGCGCTATTTTATTCATCTTGCGATTGTTTTATTCAGTTTACGGATGCAAATATACTGCTTTTTGGGAAAATATGCAAATAATAGAACAAAAAAAACGCCCCAAGAGCATAACCTTGGAGCGTCTTTATGGTTTGACGGCGCTAAAAAACCGTCTTGTCTTTGCTTAGTCAGCAACGAGTGTGAAGCGCTTGAAAGCGGTGATCTTCAGATCCTTGTCCTGCTTGGCGAGCCACTGAGCAACAGTAGCCTTGTCGCCGTCGCCGAACTGGAACTCCTGGTCTACCAGGCAGTTCTCCTTCAGGAACTTCTGAACACGACCCTTGGCGATGTTCTCGATCATAGGCATCTTCAGCTGAGCCTCGCCCTCGACCTTTGCCTCAGCAATGATCTTGCGGGCCTCGTCAGCCTGAGCCTGTGTGAGCCAGCCCTTAGCCATGTTGCTCTCGATGTGATCCTCAGAGTCAACGAGGTTGGGGTTGATGCCGGCCTTCTTGATCTTCATCTCCACGAACTTCTCGACCTGCTCCAGCTTGGTCTTCTCGAAAGAGGTCTTGTACTCCTCGTCGAGGATCTTCTGGTCAACGCTCTGAGCGTCGAGTGCTACAGGCTTCATGGCAGCCACCTGCATAGCTACGAGGTGACCCTGCTCGGCAGCGGGCTTGTTGGTCTGAACCATGGTGCACAGGGTGTGCTTGCCCATGTGGTCGTAAACCTCGATGTTGTCACCCTCGAGTGTCAGGTAGCCGTCGAGCTCCATCTTCTCACCAGTGATACCAGAACGCTGGGTAACAGCCTCCTGAGCGGTCTGACCGTTGATGTCGAGTGTCTTCACAGCCTCGATGTCAGCAGCCTTGGCAGCGATAGCAGCATCGAGGATGCTCTGTGTCAGAGCGATGAAGTCGGCACCGTTGGCCACGAAGTCGGTCTCGCACTTCAGGGCAAGCATAGCTGCAAAGCCATCCACCTTCTTTACGAGTACACAACCATTAGAAGTCTCACGGTCGCTACGCTTAGCAGCGATAGCGAGGCCACGCTCACGGAGAAGCTCCTTGGCCTTATCGAAGTCGCCCTCAGCCTCAGTCAAAGCCTTCTTTACGTCAGCCAGACCAGCACCTGTCATTGCGCGAAGCTTCTTGATATCGTCAATTGAAATTGCCATTGTCTTGTTTTAATTTTTTAATTGTTACATTTTTACATTTTACTCTGCAGCGGGAGCCTCTTCCTCAGCGGGAGCAGCAGCCTCTTCAGCAGCAGCCTCCTTGCGGGGCTTGCGGGCACCACGCTTTGGCTTTGCCTCCTCAGCATCGTCCTGAGCCTCAGCAGCCTTCTCGTCGGCCTTCTCAGCCTTGCGCTCCTCGATACCCTCGGCGATAGCGCTGCAGCAAGCATTGAGGATAACCTCTACGCTGTCCTTAGCATCGTCGTTGGCAGGGATCACGAAATCGATATTGTTAGGATCAGAGTTGGTGTCAACGATTCCGAATACGGGGATACCCAGACGGTTGGCCTCACGAACGGCAATCTGCTCCTTCAGCACGTCGACCACGAAGAGTGCGCTCGGCAGACGGGTCAGGTCGGCGATAGAACCGAGGTTCTTCTCCAGCTTGGCACGCTGACGTGTAATCTGCAGCAGCTCACGCTTAGAGAGGTTAGCATAGGTACCATCAGCCATCAGCTTATCGATGTTCGCCATTTTCTTCACGGCCTTACGAATCGTGGGGAAGTTGGTGAGCATACCACCAGGCCAGCGCTCGATAACGTATGGCATGTTGATGCTCTTAGCCTTCTCGGCAATCACTTCCTTGGTCTGTTTTTTAGTAGCGACGAACAGAATCTTCTTGCCACTCTTGGCAATCTGCTTCAGTGCATCAGCAGCCTCGTCGATCTTGACGGCTGTCTTGTGCAGGTCGATGATATGGATACCGTTACGCTCGGTATAGATGTAGGGAGCCATTGCGGGGTTCCACTTACGCTTCAGGTGGCCGAAGTGGCAGCCAGCCTGCAGCAACTGATCAAAATTTGTTCTTGACATTTTGTTAAATACTTTAATTGTTTACTTTCTTTTTAATTCTATTGTCCAGAATCAGCCCGATGGTAGTCCAGAGGAATCCAACGGGTTTAGATACTAAACTGTTCAGTTTTCCATGAACTGACCAAATTACGCTGACCTAATGGTCAATGTTCAATGGTCAATGTTCAATGGAATTAACGCTTACTGAACTGGAAGCGGCGACGAGCCTTGGGCTGACCTGGCTTCTTACGCTCTACCTCACGGCTGTCGCGTGTCAGGAAACCTTCGTCCTTCAGCTTCTTCTTGTCTTCTTCATTGATCTTCACCAAAGCACGGGCGATAGCGAGGCGGAGAGCCTGGCTCTGACCTGTGAAGCCACCACCGTCGAGGTTAGCCTTGATGTCATACTTCTCAGCAACATCAAGCAGGTTCAGTGGCTGCTTTACCACATACTGCAGGATAGCTGAAGGGAAATAAACCTCTATATCTTTCTTGTTGATCGTAATCTTGCCAGTACCCTCAGTTACATATACACGGGCTACAGAGCTCTTGCGACGACCTATTGCGTTAATTACTTCCATCTTTCCTTATTATTTATACTGGTTAATATCAATAGTCTTTGGCTGCTGAGCGGCATGGGGATGCTCGGTTCCCTCGTATACATAGAGGTTGTTCAGCAGGCTGCGTCCGAGGGGACCCTTCGGCAGCATACCCTTCACGGCGTGGCGGATAAACTTCTCTACACCACCGTTGCGCTTACGCAGCTCGGCAGGAGTCTGGAAGCGCTGGCCACCAGGATAACCTGTGTAACGGGTATAAACCTTATCGGTCTCTTTCTTACCAGTGAATACCACCTTATCGGCATTGATAAGGATAACATTGTCACCACAGTCAACGTGCGGTGTGAAAGTTGGCTTGTACTTTCCACGAATCAGCTTTGCTACCTTAGAAGCGAGACGACCAACAACCTGGTCTGTGGCATCGATTACCACCCACTCCTTCTTTGCTGTTTCCTTATTCACGGAAAGCGTCTTGTAACTTAAAGTGTTCATTTCTTTTTAAAATTTTACTACTAAAAAACAGTTTAACTTTATTTGCACACATAAACTCGCTACCGAGAGTCTAAACCCGGCTGCAAGTCTAACGAGTGCTGGAACCATACGATTCCGCGGATGAACCAGCGATTCACGAACCACTGCGCCCGGCCAAAGACGCCGCTATTCACACCCTGATTCACGGGGATTCTAAGTCTCTCCCCAATAATCGGACTGCAAAGGTACACATATTTAATTAACACGCGTGCCTTTGCAGTCCGAAAAACGTTACTTTTATATTTTTTTAACTACTTATTGTCCTTTATGCTTGCAAATTCCCCTACTTGCATTGTTCAGGATGTCATCCTTGATAACCGGAGCGGCAGCATAAAGATCGACGATACGATAAGGAATATCATTGAGCGTCAGCACCCTGGCTGCACCTGCTGCCTCCATCTTCTCACCAATCAGGGTCAGATCGGTTTCGAGATAGAGCTCATAGGAGCGGACGAGCATCGAATAGCTGCGGGTGGATTCGTTGCCCTCGGCATCGATATACTGGCCTGTGAACGTCTTCGGGAAACGATAGGTATTCACGCCGCACACCTCTTCCATGTGATGGACGAAGGTGAAGCAGTCAGTATAATGCAGATTGATAAGCACGTTCTTTCCGTGACGCTGCTCAAGATAGCCAAAGGGAGAATCGGCACCGAACGAGCTGACGTTCTGCATATCGCAAAGCAACTGCTGGTCGCGGCCCGCCACAGCAAAGGAATAGAGCGGATGCCGGGTGCGGCGGAAGGCAGGATGCCTCAGCGCAACAGTACCGAGGGTACCTGTCTTACAGGGCGTCTTGTAATAGTCGAAGGCGACACCGTGACAGAAATCCCAGTTGAAAGTAGGTATCAGCAACGTACCCTCTTCGCCAAGTGTATCAAGGATGGCATCGAGAAATGCATTGCGGTCGAATCGCTCACCCTGACGCATGCTGGTGAACGTCAGCTGCATGATGTCTGACGACAACAGCACGACATCGTCCTTCTCCAATCCCCAATGCTTGGGAAGATCCAAATAACTAATGTACGCCATATTTCTCCAAGAGCGCAATCATACTGTCGACAGATCCGAAGTTCTCCGGAACGACATCCACACCGTCGATACGGAAACCAAAGGTGATCTCCATATTCGTCACCAGTGTGACAATGTCATACGAGTCAAGCAAACCTGCCTCCATGAAGTCCACATCCTCGGTAAAGTCGCATTCGGGGCGAATCGTGGACAGAATCTCCAATATCTTTTCTCTCATACTACTCATTTTCTATTAGCTGTTCACCTGTTTCTTATAGAAGAGACGGTCAATCTTACCATTGGCATTACGCTGTAACTGCTCCAGGCGATGATAAGCCGTGGGAATCATGTACTTGGGCAGCACCTTACCGATGCTTAGACGGAACTCCGTTACGGGTACCTCCTCTTCTGCCTCATAGAAGAGCGTGATCTGCTTCTCGGCCTGGTTGTAGACAATACAGCCGTTCTTCACCAGTTTCAGCGTGTTGATGATCACATGCTCAATCTCACCGAGGTCAGTGCGATAGCCCTGATGCTTCACGATGTTATCCTTGCGGCCCTTGAACATAATCAGCCCTTCTTCACTGTAGCAGACGATGTCACCCGTGCGGTAGATCACCTCGGGGTAAGCCTTGTTCAACGGGTTCTGCACGAAGGCGGCAGCAGTCTTCTCAGGGTTATTGTAGTAACCCATGGCCAGCGACGTACCTCTTACACAGAGCTCGCCCTCCACGTTTGCCTCCTTCACCAGACGGTCCTCGTCGTCGAGCACGAGGATATCCGTATTGCGGCAGGGATAGCCGATAGGAAGGGGCTCCTCGTCGGGTATCTCCTTATTAATAATATAATAGGTGCAGTCGAGGGTAATCTCGATGGGGCCGTACAGATTGGCAAAAGTCGTCTGCGGCAGATGGTGATGCCAGTAGTTGTACTGCTTCGTGGGGAATACCTCGCCAGCAAACCAGACAGTCTTCAGACTCTCCAACTTGAAGGCTGACAACAAATCCATGTTGGCGATGTTCACCATGATGGTGGGCACCCAGAACAGGAAATTCACCTTGTGCTGCTCAAGTACCTCCAGAATCTTGGCGGGGAAAGCAGCCAGATGGGCAGGCAACACCACGAGGGTGCTGGCCTTAGCCATCAGCATACAGAGCTCAAAGCTATAGATGTCGAACACGATTGGCGAGAGCGAACCCATCACGAGATCGTCGCCGAAATGGAAGGTGTCGATGGCCCACTCGATGAAATCGAAGAAACTCTTATGGTTCAGCACCACCCCCTTAGGCGTTCCCGTGGAACCTGAAGTGTTGATGATACAAGAAGGGTCTGTATCGATAATCGTCGACAGACGCCTGAGGATAGCTGTTGCGTCTACATCTGCCGTCTCGTCAGCCTCATCAAGCAAGATGACCTGCGTCGTTGAAGGGATAATCCCTTCAATCGGCTTGATCTGACGGGTGGTAGAGATGATGGCAGCAGGTTCCACCAACTGGATGATATTCCGGATACGCTCCGCCGGGGTCTTGATGTCGAGGTTCATGTAGAAGTCCCCGGCATAGAGGATGCCCAGATTGGCGTACACACTTTCTATTGACTTGTCGAGGAAGACGCCCACCGGCTTGTTCTGGGCAATGCCCATCGAGATAAGCCTTGAAGCCAGGCGCAGAGACTGCTGGTGAAGGGCGGAGAAAGTGATCTCCCTGTCCTTGTCGATGACAGCTACCTTCTGCGGATAGCGCTTGACGGTTTCCTCAAATAACTCTATCAGATTGATCTTCATACGATCCAGGTGTTTTTGTCAAAAAGCACCAGAACTTTCATCCTGGCGCTTTTTTATGATTAGGGTTTAGAAGTCCATGTTATCCAGCGAGTCGCTGAAGTCCTTTGGCTCGTTGTTCTCCCTTGGAGCCTCTTCCTGACGGTCATGGTGCGGACGGTGCTCACCACGGTCGCGACGATCACCGCGATCACGACGGTCACCACGATCCGGGCGACGGTCACGACGGTCACCATTACGCTCCGGACGCTCACGACGCTCGCCACGCTCACCACGAGCAGGACGCTCTACATAGTCGGCGGGCTTCTCGATCAGCACACGGTGAGAGAGCTTGTACTTGCCGGTCTTCGGATCAATCTCAAGGAGCTTCACCTTGATCTTGTCACCTTCCTTGATACCAGCCTCCTCGACAGTCTCAAGGCGCTTCCAGTCGATCTCTGAGATATGGAGCAGACCATCCTTGCCAGGCATGATCTCTACGAAGCAACCGTAAGGCATGATGCTGCGGACGGTACCCTCATAGACCTCACCCACCTCGGGGATAGCCACGATAGCCTTGATCTTGGCGATAGCTGCGTCGATGCTTTCCTTGTTAGGAGCAGAAACCTGTACCTTGCCAACACCATCTGTCTCATCGATGGTGATGGTGGCACCGGTATCCTCCTGCATCTGCTGGATGATCTTACCGCCAGGGCCAATGACTGCGCCGATGAACTCCTTAGGAATATCAAAGGCCACAATACGGGGAACCTGAGGCTTCAACTCGGCACGAGGCTCGGCGATGGTGTCGGTGAGGCACTTTAGGATGTGCTCACGACCTGCCTTGGCCTGCATCAGGGCCTTCTCGAGAATATCGAACGACAGACCGTCGCACTTGATATCCATCTGAGTAGCCGTCAGACCGTCCTTCGTACCAGTGGTCTTGAAGTCCATATCGCCCAGGTGGTCCTCATCACCGAGGATATCTGAAAGTACTGCATACTTGTCTTCTCCAGGATTCTTGATCAGACCCATGGCGATACCAGATACGGGCTTCTTCATGGGAACACCAGCGTCCATCAGGGCGAGGGTACCGGCACAAACGGTAGCCATTGAAGAAGAACCGTTAGACTCGAGGATCTGTGATACCAGACGAACGGTGTAAGGGAAGTCCTCGGGGATCTGGCCCTTCAGACCGCGCCATGCAAGATGACCGTGACCAATCTCACGACGGCCTACACCACGCTGGGCCTTGGCCTCACCTGTACAGAACGGCGGGAAGTTGTAGTGCAGCAGAAAACGCTGATAGCCGTGCTCCAGCACGTCGTCAACGAGCTTCTCGTCGAGCTTCGTACCCAGGGTACAGGTGCTCAGTGACTGAGTCTCACCACGGGTGAAGATAGAACTGCCGTGAGGCATGGGCAGAGGAGAAACCTCGCACCAGATGGGGCGGATCTCGTCGGTCTTACGACCATCCAGACGGATACCTTCGTCGAGGATGCAACGGCGCATGGCGTCGCGCTCCACATCGTGGTAGTAGCGCTCCATCATGGCCTTCTTCTCCTCCATCTCGTCCTCCGTCAGGTCAGCATGCTCAGCGGCATACTTCTCCTGGAAGTCGGTAAGTATCTTCTCGAAGGCCTCGGCACGGGCCTGCTTCTCGAGGGCCTGCTTGGTCACGTCGTAGGCGGGCTGATACAGCTCCTTGTTCATCTGCTCGCGCAGCTCCTCGTCGTTCACCTCGTGATCGTATTCGCGCTTCACGTCCTTACCCAGTTCCTTAGATAGCTCAGTCTGGAGTTCG
>Ga0256405_10001386_pt1 | contig 66486 bp, 48 predicted proteins | sample RumenRJG_02DNA_FD_189096 | JGI IMG/M metagenome (GOLD analysis project Ga0256405, IMG submission 189096) | Bovine rumen microbial communities from Lethbridge, Alberta, Canada - RJG_02 | ecosystem: Host-associated > Mammals > Digestive system > Stomach > Rumen | place: Canada: Alberta... | reverse complement strand
TACGCTGCTCTTGCTGCATTGCTAACTGCTCCTTGTCCATATACACAAAAAATTAGAGATTAGAATTCGACTGCAAAATTACAGCTTTTTTCTAATCCCTAAAATATGTACTTTACCGGATGGTTACTAATAAACAATAACAGCTGTAGTTTCACTAAACGGCACCTGTTGGTATATATACTAATTAAAATATGTACTTTACCGGATGGTTACTAATAAACAATAACAGCTGTAGTTTCACTAAACGGCACCTGTTGGTATATATACTAATTAAAATATGTACTTTATCGGATGGTTACTACAAAATCAGAGCCACTATTTAGCGGCTCTGATGAATGGGTGTGCTTTATTTGAAAAGAATAAATTTATTTCGCACTTTTCACTTTCGTACCTTTACTATCGTATAGGGCATCACCCTTTCGAATGAATAGATTGCCGTTAACGATGGTTTTCTGAATGTTTGACGTTTCCACCTTTTCAACGTTCTCAATAGCAGTGTTGATTTTCTCTGTAACCGTAACAACTACGATAAAGGTTGAGTCACATCCGTTAGCGGCTGTATAGCTTGCCACCAATGTGCTGTCACCTACAGGTAACTCGGACAATTGAATTTCTTGCCACAAGCTATCCGTCCCTTCCACAATGCTAATCGAATCTTCTTTAATTGTTTTTACAGGAAGAACGCTTACGTTTACGATAACAATTGAGTCGCCACCATAGATGTTCTTTTCTGCGATAAGTACTTCTTCATCCGTGGTCGGACGTGTATATTCTTTGCCGTTGTATTCTTCTGAACTTCCTGCGCATAGCGTTATATTATGTTCGCCGTACGTCGTTGGACGAACCACTACGCTTAGATCCATTGTATAAATGGAGTCGCAACCTGATAGAGTCGTGAATTCTGCCACTAAGGTGGTGTCTCCCAATGGAAGAAGGCTTAAGTCAATCCCATGCCACATTTCTTCCGTACCTACATATATCTCGCGCTTTTCTTCCAGGATTGAGTAGGTCGGATTAACGGAAAGGGTAAATGTGATAAGTGAATCGGTTCCATAACTGTTTACCAATGTCTTTTGGTATTGTTTGGCTTCTGTTAGGCCCGTAAAATTATCGTCGTTATATTCATCCCCTTGGCAGATACTTGCCGAGTATGCGTAATTGGTTTGAGCGGGGATAATGGTGATGGTTTTGCTTACCGATTGTGCCGCATTATATACATTATTACCGGCTTGCTTAGCGGTTATCGTTACCATTCCAAGACTATCAATGGCAAATAGACCTTCTTCATTAATGGATATAACACCTTCTGGCGCAAAAGTATATACTATGGCCAAATCCGATGAGGCTTTTGCCATGGCTATTACATCGGTATCTTTCAAGGTTACATTATCCTCTAAATCCCAGGAAATGGATTGATCTAGCTTAATGCCGGTACCACTCACTGAGATTGTTGCGGTAGATGTGCCATCGGTGATAGTCACAGTTTCGTTGTAGGTCTTGCCTTCTTGAGGGGTAAAATAGATATCAAATCCATAATTGGATATCTTTCCAAGATTGCTCCCGCCTGCTTCTTCCGTTTTTCCGTTGGCGGAGGCACAGGCATTAGCACCTACGGCGTAGGTCAAACCACTGATATTATCCGTACTATTGATGCGGAAGGCCTTAGGATCGCTGGATCTAATCGTGATATCTCCTGCCGTTAAGAACGAGCGCAGATCCACATGGAAGACATCCTCTGAAACGGACAAAGCGTTGACTTCTCCAAAATCGTGCGTCGCTGACGTCGTTCCATATGTACCTGAAGGCAGTAAGATATGCTTTGCGAGAGGAATCTTAATATTATAAATTTTATTTACATGCGTGTTACCTGTTGCTCGATCAAACTTCAACCAATTGATATTTGAAGAACATTTTAGCGAATTATTCCATTCTTTTCCCCAATTATTGTATGTCAAAGCAAGGTCAACATCCGGTAATGCTTGACCGATTTCTTTTGAGGAAGAACCGCCATTATTAGACTCATAAACATAGGTTTTGTTTTTGGGGAATATATTAGCGGTTAGTTTATTATAGGATGAGTTAAAGTTAAGCGTACCCGCCGTAGGAGCAAAGATACCTGTTAATTCTTCCGAATCTATGGTATTCAACTTTATTCCGCTGGCATTATAATATGAATACCACGTCCCTCCGTTATAGGTCTGGGCAGAGATACCCAGTACTATAAATAGCAAAATGATTGCTGTTGTTAACTTTTTCATTGTTATAAGTATGTAGTTAATATTTTTACTTCACCCGCACACATCAATGCAGTATGCGTGCGAGTGAAAAGATTCTTATTGTAAGCGTACGCCTGTTGTGGTGTACAAATTATCTCCGTGACGAATAAGCAGTTGACCATTGATAACCACTTTCTCATGGGATGGTACATTGGATAGAATTTCCATCAAACCATCTGCGATGGGTTTTAGATCTTTTACGTTACTATCCTCAAACTCAACACGATATAGGTTGTAATTATTCGTTTGAGTGTAATCGTCTGCTATTACATATACATATGCACATTTATGTACACCATCGTAGCATATATAGGGATGAGACGAAATGCCATTACATATTGCTTCTACGGAATAGCAACTGTCACAATAATTGGTTGGCATTTTGGCAATGTGATTCTCAAAATTAACAGGGTAGGATATGGAACTCAATGTTTCTGTTGCTGTTAATGTCTCCAAATCCATGTTATATACCAGTTTTACATCATCCAGATATACGCTATCGGGTTGACCGGCTTCTTTTGCCGAGCCACCACCTTGGATTTTGTTCGTTGTAAAGGTGGTTAGTATATAGGCCGGTTCTTTGTCTCTATCTTCGTACGTGAAAGGAACAGAGATTCGCTGCCAACCTAAATTGCTTGTCGCAGAATAGTTAATCTCTGCCTCTCCAATCTTTATAGAGGAATAGTCTATTGCTTCCGGATCCTGATAACGAGCGTTCGTCGTTATCACGCTATGCGCACGGGCTTGATTGAGTTCATTCCCTGCATTGCGATCAGCGGGAATATATTTAGCCCAGAAAACAAGAGAGTCCGGACGACCATTAAAGGCAGTGTTATAGCCTGTACTATCGGGATCGGAGTAATTATAGTTCTTCTCTTTATCTGTAGCTATAGTAGCACCTGCATTGATTCGACCATTGGTGCAGTTGCCATTTGCAGGTATTCCCAATATAATGCGAGTAGAAAGTAAGGCACTATATTGACCCGATGATCCGGGACGAACATCGCTACTTTGGATGAATTGTTTTATTCCATTTTCAGTATTTACAGTGCCTTTTAACTTTCCGTCTGCCGAAACAAAGGAATGCCAACCCGCCGGCTCGTGTTTAGTCCATGCGCCTTCAAAACTACCATTGGTGATAACATAGTTAGCATCTGCATTGCGTGAACCTATAAAGGTAACATAAATAGTATTTAACCCTTCTACGTCAATGGCCAGTGCTATTTTAGCACTATTAGAGGAAAGCTTCGATTCATAGGTTACACCTTCTATCGTTTTATTTAGCACAGATATAGCTGCGCGTGTTTCGATTAACTCTAAGTATATAGTGCTGTTCTCAAGACTTAGTTCGCCTGTATTAGCATCCATAGCAATGTTTGCAAGAACAATATCGCCTAATAATCCTCCCTCATATGCAAAATTGGGAAGAACAAACGTTATTGTATTTTCAACGGTTCCGGGGAGAAGGTAAACACTGGCATCTTCTGGCGTGTTAGCAATGCTCAACTCACCATTATACATGCCGCTTACATCTTTTTCTGATAATGCGAAAACTGGTAATGAAGCCAATAGGCTTACAAAAATGATAGATAATACTTTTTTCATGATTTTCTTATGTTAATATGAATATGTTATTTTATTTTTCTTCCTATCAAATCATAAACGCAATCTTCGTTGCGGATTATATATAGATGACCATTGTATAGCACCTTTTCGATCTTCATATTTGAAGATTGCATTTCGTCTAACGCTGTAGCTATCGGATTTATGGTCAAATGAAGCACAATGGTCGAATCGCAACCATATTCAGTGTAGCCGGAAATCATTAGTTCCTTTTCGCCTACAGAGAACGTACTAAGGTCATAGCCCTGCCATGTTATCTTTTCACCCTTTGTTATAGTTTGGTATTCATGGGTTGTGGGAGAAGGCAGTACATTTACTTCTAAATGCACGATGGAATCTCCTCCATATACATTGGGCATAGACAAATGTACATCCCCTTCAAAGGATTCGGAGTATTGAATACCATCGTAGGTAAAATCCTCGCCTTCACAGAATGTTGTTGTGTATGAACCATAGGTAACTGGCACTTCTGAACGGTGTAAGTATAACACAACTGATGAGTCACAACCATTAGCCATGGGGTGGGAATCGGTCAATATATATATGCCATCTATCATGGTCAGAACATTGTTTTGCTCTGTATATACCACCCCATTAGGGTATTCTACGGTATATTTTGAATGCCCATCCCATGTGTATTGTGTAAGTTCCTTGTTGATGTAAACATTGGATTCACTGCGATAAGCCGGTAAAACGGTAAGGTTAAGAACATGAATGGAATCAACCCCATAAACGGATATAAGTGAGTCATATATAGTATATGTCCCAGCTGCGGCCGTCGGTAATGACTTTTCGTGCCAAGTTTGTTCCTCGTATTGGCAGGTGGTCAGGGTCTCACTATAGGATTCTCCCTGAGCGGTCACATGGAGGGTTAGCGTATATAGGGAGTCACATCCTTCTGCTGTTTGCATGCTGATCGTATCATTATATATGCCTGGAGTAGAGTAGTTATATTCTTTTTCGTGCCATGTATATGTTTCACCAAGGTGAATACTTGCGCTTGTCGGGAATGAATAGGACGGCAACACTGTTAATGTAAGGGTGATTAGCGAGTCTCCCCCTTGCTTGTTCTTCAGCGTTGTTTGATATGTATCACTTTGGGTTAGGTTCGTAAAATTTGCATCGGAATATGGTTCGTTATCGCAAGTGCTTGCTGAATAGGCATACTCGTTATCTTGTGTAGGTTGAACCATTTTGACCGTGTAGAGTGAATAATTTGGTGTTTGAGAATAATTATGCGCTACCACATAGATATACACACTTGCAGTTGCCTCATCATATCCGATGAACGATTGCGCTCCTTTTCCGTTATTCTTTGCCTCAATAGCATATGTGTTATCGCTATATACTAAGTCGCTGGTGGCTACCCCGTTGCTGAAAGAAACGTTTTGTCCGTCTATCGTCAAGGATGTGAGCGCATGGTTGTATACCATTTCTACATCATCCAAATATACGTTATCCACATTGTCACTTGTGGAGGTGCCTCCTCCGGGTGTCTGATTGGTAGAGAAGGTAATCATCACATAAGCCGCAGACGCTGGATTAACGGAAGAGTAGGAAAAGGGCACGGAAAGGCGTTGCCAACCCTTTGATGATGTAGCAGAATAGTTGATAGCGGCATCTGCGATCTTTATGGAAGAATAGTCGCTCGTCTCAGGATCTTGATAACGAGCATTGGTCGTTACAACGGCATGAGCGCGTGCCTTGTTGGCGGAATTGGAAACATTTCCATCTGCAGGAATATATTTGGTCCAGAAAACAAGGGAGTCCGGATTTCCGACAAATGCGGTGTTATAACCCTCATTACTGGGATCCGAAAAATTGTAGTTCTTTGATCCGTCTGATGCCTTTGTAGCACCTGCATTGATTTGTCCATTCGTGCAGTTGCCGTTTGCTTTAGCACCCATCAGTACTTTTGACTTAATTAAAGCACTGTGCGAACCTGTTGAACCCGGTCGTTTGTCAGAAGATTGAGTGAATTGTCCGCTACTACTGTTGACAAAAGTTGCCATCTTTCCTGTTGCGGTCACGAACGAATGCCATCCGTTGGGCTCATTATTGCTCCATGAACCCTCAAAACCGCCATTGGTAAAATCATAATTGCGATCGGTAATCGATTGTCCGCTAAAGGTCACAGGAATCGTTGCCAAATCCGGTACATCGATATTTAAGGTTATTTGTGCCAAACTGGAGGAAAGAGAGGAGGGACTACTTACAATCACATTGGCTCTCAACTCCAGAATCTCAATAAAAACCGAAGTGGTCAGTGCATTCAACTGACCGGAAGTATCCATCGGGATATTTACTACGATTATATCCCCTAACGAAATACCACTAAACTCAAAATTGGGTAGCACCATTGTGACATGGCCACTTTTTGAGCCTGGCAATATATAGATTTCCTTATTATTATATGGTTCACCTCCAATAGAAAGCGAACCGGTGAATACTTTAGATACATCCGCCACAGAAACTGCAAAGCAGGAGAGATAAAGACTAGTCGAAATAATCAGTAGAGAGAATATCCTTTTCATAATTTAAGAGTTTCTAAAATTGTACATTGAGTCGGCATACAAAAGTACGGGGGGCTGCAAGTGCCATGGGACGGTAACTGTATTCAGTGTTAAGCAAGTTGTTTACCATAAACTGTACTTCTGCTTTCTCTTTAATTCGTACCGATGCGCGCAAATCCATCGTGAATACACCTTTATTGTGTTCCATCCAATAGTCGTGCAACGAAACACCATCTTCATAACCAAAGATAAACAATCGTGCATAATCCATTAGGTCGGGTTGTTCTTTACGACGCTCATCTACCATTAGATAATCTACCGCAAGAATCTTACTACGATACATCATATTCACACCTACTGAGAACCACTTGACATTGTAGTCCAAGGTGGTCTTGAATGAATGGTGGTTACGATATTTGAGGTACTTGGAGTCATTGGATTTATTTTTCATCTGCAAGGGGTCGGTGTATGTTTTTTCTTTTTCTATTCGATCCTTGTAGTCCATATCCTCAGGTTCCGTGAATGTATAACCTATGTTATAAGAAAGAGACATATCTCTTCTAATATCTACTCGTCCGGTGGTGCTGATTTCTACACCATAAATACGTGCGCGATTAACATTAACAAATTGGGCACCAATACCGATTCCTGCATTGCTGAGCGATTTTGTTTTAGACAAGTCATCTACCATGGTTTGAACCTCTTTAATCACATCGTCCATAGAATTGATCATTGTGAAATCTGAGTTACGGAATAGGCCAAATTGATATTCAATCATGTCCTTATATTGCGTGTAGAAACCTGCTACATCCAACATACCGGAAATAGGACCGAGTTTATAGAGTTGCTTATATCCTAATTCTGCATTAAAACCGGATTCTGGCTTAATATTGTGATTGGGATAAACACCTACACCACCTATGTCCTTACGGGCAAATTTTTCTGTGATGGATGGGTTACGATAGCCTTGTCCGAAACTGGCGCGAAGGAATCCGGCCTTGTAGATCTCCCAGTTTAATCCGGCGCGGAAAACCGGTCTAACAGGGCACAGCCAATTGCCTAATTGAATGTTGGCTTCTTTATAGCATGTATCCATCCTATAATATTCCAGGCGCATGCCTGCGCTCAGCGAGAGACGGTCTACAATGCGGTGATCGTACTGAAGATAAACAGCCACATTATCTGTTTGGTGAGTTCCGGTAATATTTGCTGTATTAGTGATATGATTCCAATTGACGCCCGTTGTGAGTCGAACACCTGAATCCCATGCTTTGGCAAATTGATAATCAACATATCCGTTGTAGGTCAATTCCGGGGGAGTTGGCGCATTGTTCGACAAAAGCCCCATACCATAAGCTACAGCATCTTGCATTTCTGATACAGTGCCCGTGTAACCTAAGTCATTCTGAACAAGATCAATACCTGTGATAACGGCATCTAACCAACGCTTGTTTTCTATATTGTCCATAATGGATATCGCTTTATCTTCAAAAGCGATTAGGATGGCGTCTATAAGTGAGGTCTCCTCCGCTAATTCTGCTGAAATCACATCGTAATAACCTTTTATTTTATCTAAATCAAAACTCGAAACACCCCATTTGAGAAGATCCTCTGTACTCTTGCCGCCAGATGGTGTGGTCAAGTTGTCTGCTGTAATATAAAAACGAGTACGCAATTTATGAGAGATTCCGCGTTCTGTATCATCATAGTTGAAGAACGGGTCGATGTTGAAATTATGCTCCTTACGTCCCATATTGGTGAGAGGAGATGGGAGTGTTGGTTGTTTGGGACTACGCCAAATGAAAAAGTCACCGTATTGGTTAGCCACATAGTTCATGTTAAAACCTGCCGTCATATACTGATTGTCAGGCATAGGTGCGTGATATGTCATATTACCTCCTAAGCGCACGCGATCATTGAAACTCTGTTGACGGTATCCTTCATCTTTAAATCCACTCAGTGCAGCTGATACATCAAAATTCCCAACACGGCGAGCATGTGAAACTTCAGCACCATAATACATAGGAAGACGAGCACCTGTGTGTTTGTACTTCTGGTAGTTATCATATATTCCAACATAACCTGACAACTTTGTCTCAGGTTCAATGTTTGGGCGTTTTGTGCGCACATTGATCACTCCGTTTAAGGCAGATGAACCATAGAGTACGGAAGAGGCACCTTTGATTACCTCTACTTGGGCTACATTTTCTAGCGGCACATTATTCCAGTTGATTTCACCGGTTTTGGGGTTAAGAATGGTCATTTCATCCATCAATACTTGGCAACGGGAACCTACACTATAGGTCCATCCTCCACCTCCTCGGATACTCGGTTGTTTGTCCACTATTTCTACACCGGGCAGTGTTTGCAGTGTTGCCGTCAGGTCTGTAGGTGCTTGTGCCTTCAGCATTTGGGGCTTAATTACTTCCATAGAAACGGTCACATCTGTTTGGCGTTGTTCAAATCTACCAGCACTGACAACGAGTTCGTCCAGTTGCTCATAGTGCGTTTTAAGAACCACATTGATTTGCTTGGTTGATTCGTCCACCATGCGTGTTTCGTTTTCATAACCCACCGAAGAGAAGGTTATAGAAAATGGACGTTTGTGGTTTTCTACTAAAAGTTGGTAGTTGCCATCATAATCGGTAACTGTTCCAACAGATTTGTCATCTGTCAAAACAATGGTAACACCAATAACAGGTTCCTTTGTCAATTCATCAGTAACAGTACCCGTAATCAATTGAGCATAAAAATGGCTTGTTGAAAAAACTAAAAGTAAGGTTGTGAATAATAATTTCTGCACAGTATTCATTGGTTTTAAAAGCATAATATTCAAATTCGGGTGCAAAGGTACAGCTTTTAGCTGGATTGGAAAATAGCAATTATTTTGAAAAACATGTCAATATTTATTATTTTGATGTAAATCTTAAAAAATGCCATGTTTTATACACATAAAAAAGGTTTGTTTTTCCGAAAAAGAGAAACAATAAGAGGTGGGGGGGGAGGGGAAAATATAATCGGTATATGAATACTTGGCATACATATCTGTTGACCACCTCACTTCTTCAAGGGTAGCAGACAAACGTGACGAAGGACATGGGACAGATTGGGACAAACTTCGACAAGTTGGGACAGTGGTACTGAAAGTTGCATCTTCTGTGGTTGTTTCCGTTGCAGATTCCTTTTCGTGGCCAAACCAAACACAGGCGACCCCCTTATACATACCAACACCTATGGCTTCCCATTCTGCATCCGACCAAATACCACGATTTAGTATTACTTCATTGTGTTTGGCACTATTTTGCCAAGCCATTAACGAACTTTTCGGAGTACAAACACCCGCTGTAGGCGGATAGCGATAATGGATAATCTCATATCCATTCCCCTTATACGGAGTCAATTCTCCCGGTTTGGACCACATACATTCCGCATTTCGATGATCCGGATAATAATCACATTTCTCCCATGGACCATAAGCAGACCAACTATGCATATTGCATCCTGAAGGGATTTCCGAATAATGGTCATAAGCATCTTTTGCATGGGTTTGCGCTACATAAGTCAACGATGGCGACAACGGAATCCGCGAAAGGTTATTCTCTTTTCTATACTGCATAATCAACTCATACAAGTTCATCTCATCAGTTGTAATTTCAATACTTTCCGATGCCATAGATGGTACAACAACTACCAACAGGAAGATTGCAACACCGAATTTCCTGAACATGTGTAATAAGCAGTTTTTATACATAACATTTGTGTATTTTGAGAATTCGGGTGCAAAAGTACTGCTTTTTTTGGAACCACCAAATATTTTGTGATTTTTTGGGGTATTTTTCCTCTTTCGTTGCGATTTTCGCAAGTTTATTGCTCGAATTCGCTCACAGTGTGATGCAAAGCCGTTAAGCTGTTAAACCGTTAAATTGTTATTTGTCTTGTTCTTTTCAGCACCTAATGGACTGCGTGATATATGCTCGGTCCGTTTTCGGGCCAATCTCGGTATCTCGATTTTTTTATTGGTGTGTGTTACATATACCCCTCCATATATAAGGCGAAAAAAGGGGCAAATCTATCACCCGAAATGCAACTTTTTTGTGTTTTTATTGCATTTTCTTTGTAATACAGTGATTATCAAAGTGATGACAAATGGGCGTATCGACTTTAGGACCATCTTCCAATAGTCCTGTGACAGTAAAGAGTGGTAACGGAGTGGTCAGGTAGGCAGCCTCAAAATGGCAGTAACCCACCTGCGATGTGGTTAAGTTTCAGTGTTCCACGCCCCATGCGCGGAATCCACTGTCGCTTCGGAGCATATATCCAATGCGCCCTGACGGGAGGAACTGAAAAGAACTGTATCTGATTTCAATGGGGGCGCGGATAGATATCTATAAGAGAGAAGTTCCCATTACTGAGGACTCCTCTCTTTCTTTTGGTTCTGCTATATTTCAGAGCGTTACTTTACTTCTGCACCAACGGCATTATACACTTTGCCATCGCGGAGGATATAGAGTTGGCCGTTTTGCAGCACTTTGCGGACAGAAGAGGAGGATGCGGATGAGGCATCATCCATTATATCCTCCAAGGCGGTCGGGCTTTGAGTGGTGAACGCACCTGTCTTGGTGTCAATGACTGTGCCGGAGGCGTTTTTCGTGATGAACGAATACTTGTACATCGTGCCGGATTCCAGACCTGTGACGGTGAAGGCGAAGCCTGCGCCCTGTGCCATGGCAGCAACATTGCTGCGGTCGCGGGCAGGTGCAGCGGCAAAGTCAATAGAAGTCAGTTGACCCTGTGCATTGAAGACAAGCGTGCAAAGTGCGTTGCCGTCCTTGTCACGGATAACAAGTTCGTAACTGCCGGCACCGTTAATCGTAGGCCAAGCCACCGTGGCGGTGGTTTCGGCAGGTTCTACTTTCACCTTGTCCGTTTCCGTGCCTGATGCGCCGATAGGACGGACATCAAACATGCCCCAGAACGCGTGCATCTGATAGTTCTCCAGATAATCTTTCGGCACATAGATGATGGTTTCATAATCCAGATTGCAGAAAGCATCGTTGTTCACCGTTGGCGGACGTTTGTTGTAGCAAGTGATAGTCTTTATATCCGAGCAGGCGAAAGCACCCGATTCTATCACACGGACAGAGGAACCGAGAGTGAGATACTGCAGGTTGTCGCAATCCGAGAAAGCGTTTGCACCAATAGTAGTCACTTCATTGCCAATAGTCAGGGTCGCGAAAGTCGTGTGATAGGTATAGTTATCCGAGAGTGACCCTTTACCCGTTATATCCATCGCCATTTTGATAGTATCCAATGTCCATGTCAGCAGATAGTCTTTACCGCATTTGTCCGTCAAGGTATATACAAAGAGCGCCTCCAGCGTTATGTCTTCCGTCAGATAGACAGGGCGGGGGTTGTCGGTATTTCCGTCCGACCATTTGACAAAGCGGCAGTGGGAATCGGGAATGGCGGTAATCATTACACTTTCATCGCAGACGTTGTAATCAGGAACGGAGACAGAACCATATTTCGTGTCCTTTATCGTAAGTGTATGGGGCGATGATGCAATCTTCAGTTTGTCGCTGTAATCACTATTGTAACTATCATTGAACATTTGTGTGAATCTTTCCAGTTCGCCACAAGGAACAAAAATATCTTCCAGACTGCTGCAACCAGAGAAAGCCTCACTTCCAATGCTCGTCACACTGTTCGGAATCGTAATAGATGTCAGACTGCTGCAACCTCTGAAAGCATAATTTCCAATGCTCGTTACATCATTTGGAATTGTGATTTCTCCTGTCGCGGCAGAAGAACATGCCAACAATTCTGTTTTTGTAGCATCACGATAGACTAAATTTTCCTCTACATATCCATTGAGACTTCTGGCACCCCATGGCGCACCTGTCGCGGTTCCCGAATAGACGATATTAGGCACATTATTGAAAGCATAATTTCCTATGCTGGTCACACTATTCGGAATCGTTACAGAGGTCAGACTGCTGCAATTATAGAAAGCATAATTACCAATGCTCGTCACACTATTCGGAATCGTGATGGAGGTCAGACTGCTGCAACCAGAGAAAGCAGAATTTCCAATACTCGTCACACTGTTCGGAATCGTTATTGAAGTCAGACTGCTGCAATTATAGAAAGCATTATTTCCAATGCTCGTTACACCATTCGGAATCGTGATGGATGTCAGGCCTGTGCAGCCAGAGAAAGCAGAACTACCTATACTTGTCACGCTGTTCGGAATCGTTACTGATGTCAGACCTGTACAACCAGAGAAAGCTTTTTCCCCAATGCTCGTCACACTATTCGGAATCGTAATTTCTCCTGTCGCAGCGGCAAAACATGCCAATAATTCTGTTTTTGTAGCATCACGATAAACCAAATTTCCCTCTACATATCCATTGAGACTTCTGGCACCCCATGGCGCACCTGTCGCGGTCCCCGAATAGACGATATTAGGTACATCATAGAAAGCAGACCCTCCTATGCTCGTTACACTCTTCGGGATTGTGACGGAAGTCAGACTGATGCAATAATAGAAAGCATTATTTCCAATGCTCGTTACACTATTCGGAATCGTGATGGAGGTCAGACCCTGGCAATTATAGAAAGCATAATTTCCAATGCTCGTCACACTCTTCGGAATCGTTACTGAAGTCAGACTGATGCAATAATAGAAAGCATTATTTCCAATGCTCGTTACACTATTCGGAATCGTGATGGAGGTCAGACCCTGGCAATTATAGAAAGCATAATTTCCAATGCTCGTCACACTATTCGGAATCGTGATGGAGGTCAGACTGCTGCAATTATAGAAAACATAATTTCCAATGCTCGTTACACCATTCGGAATCGTGATGGATGTCAGACTGCCACAACCTCTGAAAGCCTCATTTCCAATGCTCGTTACACTATTCGGAATCGTGATGGAGGTCAGAGCAGCGCAATTAGAAAAAGCATAATCTCCAATAGTGGTAACATCATCGCCTATGGTAATGGATTCAATGAAAGAGCCATAGGTGTAATTCTCCGACAAAGCTCCGTTTCCACTGATGGTCAAAGACATCGTGGCAGTATCCAAGGTCCATATTAGCAGACTGTCCTTGCCACATTTTCCCATCAAGGCATAATCAAAGTTTGCTTCGAACGTTTGGTCTTCCGTCAGATAGACCGTGCGAGGATTGTCGGTATTTCCGTCCGACCATTTGACGAAACGGAAACCGCGATAGGGGCGGGCGGTAATCGTAATGCTTTCATCGCAACTGCTATAAGCCGGAATAAAGACATAGCCATTCGCCGCGCTCTTTCCCGTAAGCGTATAAGAGGATGGAACATATTTCATTCTACTATCAGCACCATCCATTTTTTTGAATTTGTCCAATTCGCCGCAAGGAACAAAAATATCTTTCAGGTTGCTGCAATTATAGAAAGTATTCCTTCCAATGCTCATCACATTGTTACCAAGCGTTACAGAGAGCAACCCGCTGCAGCCATAGAAAGCAGAACCGCCTATACTCGTCACGCTATTCGGAATCGTTACTGATGTCAGACCTGTACAACCAGAGAAAGCAGAACTTCCAATACTCGTCACACTGCTCGACATTGTTAGTGAGGTCAGGCCTGTGCAGCCAGAGAAAGCAGAACTACCTATACTTGTCACGCTGTTCGGAATCGTTACTGATGTTAGACCTGTACAACCAGAGAAAGCAGAACTTCCAATACTCGTCACACTGCTCGACATTGTTAGTGAGGTCAGGCCTGTGCAGCCAGAGAAAGCAGAACTACCTATACTTGTCACGCTGTTCGGAATCGTTACTGATGTTAGACCTGTACAACCAGAGAAAGCATTATATCCAATGTTCGTCACACTATTCGGAATCGTTAGTGAATTTAGATTAACGCAATTAGAGAAAGCGTCACTCCAGACATGTATCACGCCGTTCTGTATTATTACTTTTGTAATGGACGCCTTATAATCATCCCATGATTGTGGGGGTGTATTTCCATTTGCTTCGGGTACGCGAACCAATACGTTCTTCATTTCCCAGGATGCAGATTCGTTAGCATTGCAGACATATTTCCAAGCGATGCGGCAGTTAGGCTTGCAGTTCTCCTGCGGAATAAGCATCTCGCCGGAATTTACATAAGTCCAAGCTACTGTACCATGCTTAGGAATGGCTATCTGCGTCCAATTGGCAGTGGTCACATCACCTTCAAAGTCGTTGGTCACCCAAACAGTATAGTTATCGAGGCTGACCCCCATACAGGATTTCGGTCCACGAGCGTGGTCGAAGGTAATATATGCGCCCTTGGAAGCATCGAACGCAGGCGAAATGAGCCAGTCTTCGTTCTCATAGGTCCTGATATCCGTGTCGCTGTATCCCGCCATCTTGGCACCATACACCGTTGTTACATTGTTCTTCACTTGGAAACTAAATATCCATGTGCTGTCACCCTTGACATTCACAATGGTGAACTTCTCGAAACTTTCCTTGGTCATTAAGTCTTCGGCGAAAATGCAACGATCCTCGTTCTCAATAGTCAGTGTGCCATCTTGGAGTGTCCACTTTTGACCATTGTAAATGCCGCTTTGGGCAGAAAGGAAACTTGTACTTGCCACAAGGGCAAAAATAAAAGAAAAAAGTTTTGTTTTCATACGTTTAAAACATTGGATATTGAGCAATCAATCAAACTCGGCTTTGTGTAATAAATTATAAATGTAGTTTTCATCAACTTTACACCTTTGGGCGCAAGCGGCATCCGTTCCAAATGAGTCTATGCAATATTCATAATCAATATTATATCCTTTTTTTTGTAATTTGGTTACTAATTGTTTATATTTTTCCAAATCATCTCTTAGATGTCTAACCATATAGGATTGTGCATTATTATCATAAATGGCAATATATGTGTATGTGCGTTTCATAATTATATCTTTTTTGTAATTTCGTCGCGCCATTCTTTTGTAATCCATTTTTGTGGAAATTTTGATGTGCTATTGTAGCAATAAATGGCTTCTTTGATTTTTCGTAGCATACCTTCTGCCTCATCGAATCCTTCATCTGTACAGGGATAATACAATCCTTCTGTGGTATCTTTGGGGCACACTTTGCCAGGAATAATTTTCAATTCTTTGAACAAAGCTTGATTGGGAGTGGTTATCCAATAATAATCTTGGGATACGACCTGACTCTGATCGTCTTTTTTAATCATTTCGGACTCTAAATTTGGGTTTTCCATACGTTAATATATTTTTATTTTTGCTTCCACTTTATTATTCGGCAGGAGACGTTCTCCGTTCTTATTTTTTTATTTCAGATGGCAAAAGTACTGCTTTTTTATTTGAAATTTGTAGACGTCTACAAATTTTGTTGCATTTTTATTTGAATTTGTCGGGCTTTCTTACTCAATTATCCTTGCACGGATATCATTTTCTATATCCATGGATGTGACATTGTATTTCGGCTCAAGCTGTACAAACGTGTCGTCCCGCACAAAACGCTGCCCATTGGTGAGCATAGCATACAAGTTCTTCGTATGCAACAGATGATTGGAATGACGCAACGCCAAATCCACCATATCCTTAAATGAAACCCCTTCCTGCAAAAGGGAGTAGATATCATAATAATCCCGAAATGTACTCCGACGGAGCAACACTTCCATTTTCATCGCACCAATAGATAGCAAATCGGCAGCAAAGAGATTGTGCTGAATATGCACAGGTTGGGTAACCGGTGTATAACGCGGACTAACATAGAACGAAATCTTAACCCCTTGCACGAGAAACTCCACATGATCCATACCCAACAGATTCATATTATCAATTGGCGCAATGGTTTCCAATTGTTTGCGGATATTCGGCCAATCCACTTCTAATTTCTCCGTTTTAGAAGTTCTCCATCGCATGAAATCCAAATCTTCACTTTGCCGATTATGTATCTGCAACGACAAAGCCGTTCCTCCGACCAACAAATATCCCCGTATACATTCCAGACGGGAGATAGCATCAAAGATTCGTCCTGTATGAGGTGCTAATGATTTCATGCCATGAGTCGGTTAAGATGACGTGTGGTTTGTTGACGCAAATACCGATCAGGCTGCTTGACACCGAAATAATACCAGGCAAGGAAACGATTGAGCGTATAAAGATACTCTTCCTGCGGGACAAGCCGTTCTCTAAAAACGCGTTTCACCCGATTCCTTCCATAAAGTGCCATCAAGTTGTTGATTTCCGGAAGGTCCAAATACACGAGCACTTTTTCAATCAGCACATCGTCAGGCACATCCTTCAACGCAGACACATCATACGACCAAAAGCAGTTTTGTGCTTTCAGAGCAGCCAATAACTGATATTTTACTTCGTTTTTCGACACTCTCCCAGTGTTTTATAAATTTCGGGTGCAAAGGTACAACATTTTTTTGAGATGTGCAAGAGAAATCTGAGATTTTTGGTTGAAAGTGGAAAGAAAAAGAAAAGAAGGCAGGGGTTCTGTCTTCTTTTGTGGGCGTTTACGGATTCGAACCGCAGACCCTCTGCTTGTAGGGCAGATGCTCTAAACCAGCTGAGCTAAACGCCCTTTCTTATCGAAAGCGGGTGCAAAAGTACTGCTTTTTTTTGACCTGACCAAATATTTTTGAAAAAAAATGCATTTTTACCCTCATTTTTTTGTTTTTTGCCCGTTTTTATGCCTTAAATCGAGCAAATTCCAATTCCAAAAGCGCGTTTCTCCCCACTTTTCGATTATCCACATGAGCAACAAAGTTGTGCCTACCCCAAGAATCATTCCGCCGAAGATATCCTCCAAGAAATGCTGACTGAGGTAGATGCGTGAATATGCCCCAAGGAGTGCAAAGATGAAGCAAACGGAAGGCACAAGGACATACATCAGCCACGCATAGCCGGATTTAGCCGAAAGAGCCGATACCCGCTGCCGCTGAGATGCGAGACGGTCGGTGGCAATCAAGCAAAGGACAAAGAAAAAGACAAAGAAGGTAGTGGTATGTCCCGATGGAAACGAATAGAACTTACTGAGCCGCACTCCCTCAACAAAAGGCAACTGAATATCGGGATAATTATTCTGAAAGAACAAATACGGGCGATCGGTGTCAAACACATACTTCAAGCGTTGCGCCAGCAAACCGCTCAACAAGAGGTCACCCAGCATAAAGACCGCCCAACCTGCTTTGTAGAACAGCAAGGCCGCCACGATGACATACGGCACCCATTCGCCAACCACCGTATAATAACGGAACAAGAAATCCCAAGCCGTATTATGATTGGCATTCATCCAGAGGTGAATATCCGCTTTGGGATACTGCAAAAGAACCGCACCGATAACCAACAATGCCACAAAGCAAAGCGACAGAAACGGGATATTACGCAGGTAAATCTTCATAAGGAAAGAGGCATTACACAGAACGGATTAGAGCGGCAGACCCAAGGCATTGTACCAACGACCGCGATGGTAGATATACAACTGTCCATCCGAAACGACTTTCTTTGCCCCTTCCGCCACATCGGAGGGGATGTCCGTAAGCGCAGTCTCATCCGGCTCAAAGACGGCCGTATAGGTGTTTTGCGCCGTATAGTTGGTAACAACTACGGTACGCGGGTTGTCGGTATTATTATCGGTCCAAGAAACAAAATGATAGTTATCGTCCGGCACTGCGGTTAGTTCCACTTCCGAACCATAGGGGTATTTGCCAGCACCTGTGACCGTGCCGCCACCATCTTTGACAAGGCCCTTTACATCATAGGATTTGACGCTGTAAGATGTGGAGATGACAGTATCCTGCGAAAGGACGAAAGACAGATTCATGACAGAACCCAATGTGACATTGCCGCTTTTCCAACCCTTGAACTGCCAACCTGTTACGGTACCGGCAGTGAGGTTAATCTGCGTGTTATGCGGATAGCGGTATGCCGAGTCAGACACCAGTGTGACATTGTTTGCTTTCACGGTTCCTTGCGTGAACTGCACGGTAAGGGTGTAACCCATGGTATCTTCCTGCGCCAATGCCACCAAGTGCATATTGCCATTCACTGTGATTTGACGGGGATTATCCTTCACCTCATCCTCCCAAGCAAGAAAGAGATACCCCTCATCGGGAACGGCTGTGAGCGAGACCGTTGCTCCTTCGCGATAGGTGCCCGTTCCCAGAACGGTGCCATGTTCCATTTCAGCGGTGACTTCATACTCTTTTATTGTTTCCTGTCCGAGCGTGAGGGCTATTTCCTGCGACAGCCATCCCCCTGCAGAACGTACGCGATAGAAGAGTTGTTTGCCCGGTTGGGGTTGCGCAAAGCGAACGGCAAAAGCGGTGTCGCTCACCTGTTTGGGGAAGCCTTCCAGATATTCCACTTCTTCCCGCAAATCGCCGCGGAAGATATACAGTTCCTGCATACAGGCGCGTTTGGAGGTGCTACCTCCGACAGAGAGAATCTTCACCTTATCCGTTCCTGCGGGCAGGCGATAGGTATAGGTCTGTTCGTCCCGGCGCAGGTCAAAGATAGTGGTGTCAGCCGAGGAATGGTCGTTCAGATAGATACAGAGTTGCGCCGATGTGGCTGTAGCGTACTGGCTGGCACGGAACGAGAGCCACGCAGGCTCCGTGAGATTAAGCGCAGAGAATTCCAAATAGCCATCGGTGTTACTCGTTCCCATCAGGACAGACTGCGACCCCTGCGACTTAACACTTTCACTGGCAAAGCAGTTGGGCTCGGCATTGACAATGCTCCTCGTCAGTCCGGGGAAGGAAAGGATGGTGTCGTTATGGCCTTTCGTTTCACGGGCGGTGTATACTTCCAAGGTATAGGGTCCCGGCACAAAGTTGTTCCATGAAGCAAGGAAATAGTTACTGAAGACATCGGTTGCCTCGTAGGCACGGAACGCATTCCGTTCCGGTGCGGGCTGATAAGACGGGGATGCAGTGCAGACAAGTGTTGTGAAATCCACTTCCTGCCCTTTCTTGTCTCCCCAGATATATTCCACCAGTTCGGGGTAATCGATATAAGGGTTGCGGTTGTGCTGAATAGAGCTGATGACATCCGCACGGCGGATTTCTTTCTCGCTGACAGGGTCCTGCCTGTGCCACTCCAGAAGCACTTCTGCCAGCCAGGGCTTAAACTCCAGATAAGAGTCATTGTCCATATAGTTGGCAGTGATATCCGCCCAGGTCAAATCGCTGTAAGCGGTGGCAATATAAAAGTACGCGCGCGCGAAATCGCCTTTGTAACAATCAGCAGGCTCAAAACATGCCCAACCATAGAGCGAAGATTGGGGCGAGTCCATGCGGAACGAGCCATTGTTGAACTTATCGGCTTTCTGCACTTTTCCGGGAGGGAAGTTGCTTTTATTGCCATTGGCGTGCTTGTCCGAGGGATTGAGATGATAGAGGTCATTCCACGCTGCGTTCTGTACACCTCCCCACCAGGATTTTGGGAAGCAGTGCTCAATCTCCAGGTTACATGCCGATTCGCCCTGTTTGGCAGGGAAGAGACGGCGTGTGTTGGAATACATATCCCAAACGGAACCATCTTCCCGCCTATCGGTAAGGGGAAACGCCTGCCATGTGCCATAGGCTTTGAGGTCTCCTTTCACCCATTCGGGCGGATTGTTGGAAGTATGATAGGTGGTTGTGCCATAGTTGTAACGGACACCGCCACGGATGGTGTCGTGCAAGGCAGCCATAAGGAAGGAATCCTTTTTGCCCTGACAGTCGTTGTAATACCCTGCGGGGATAGGCTCCGCCTGCAAAAGCGAAAGCGGCAAAAGCAAAACAGAGACAGCCAACAGACGAACGGAAAGCAAGAGGTTGAGCGTTACATACCATAACACACAGCCCGTGCCGGCGAAAAGGACAAACTCCGGATGCCCATAACGTACGCCTTCCGCCACGCAAAAAGCGATAATGAAAAGGCAACCCAGCAGGAACAGATACTTTTCGGCATTATCCCGCCACGAGAAGTTCTTGAGTTTGAAAGAGAAGAAGGGTATTTCCGATACCATGAGATAACAACTAAAGAAACTCAACGCCAAGAGCAGCCAAGGCATTCCGTCCCATGCCATAAAGGCATAAGGCATGGAGCAGAGGGAACCCCAGAAGATAGCGTTTGCCGGAGTGGCCAGTCCGATGAAGGATGAGGTTTGGCGCTCGTCGATATTGAATTTCGCCAAGCGTACGGCAGAAAACGCCGCCATCAGCAGTGCCAAGAGGCACCACCAACCTATCAGCGGGCGCAGGTAACAGCAAAGAATCATTGCCGGAGCCAGTCCGAAAGTGATGTCATCGGCCAGAGAATCCATCTCAATGCCCATTTTTCCACTGACGCCCAAGGCGCGTGCCGTGAGTCCGTCGAAGAAGTCAAAGACAGCCCCCGCCAAAATAAGCAGAAAGGCATACATGAAAGCACCTTGCGTTGCCATAAACACTGCCAAAGCTCCACAGAGGAGGTTGCAGGCTGTAACGATGTTGGGAATAATACGTTTCATTTTATCAATATCTGTCCTGTTATACCGTTTCCTTTTCCGGTGCCTTGATGCCATAAGAGGCATCCACCGACCTATGCACCAGATGGGTGACCAATACCGTTGTTACGGAGCAGGCTATGGCAATCCAGAAGAACGCCTGATAGCCAACCGCCATTTCTATTTTACCCGCCACAAAGCCGGGAATCATCATACTCAAGGCCATGAATGCCGTACATATCGCATAATGAGAGGTTTTGTATTCGCCTTGCGAGATATACATCATATACAGCATATACGCCGTGAAGCCAAAGCCATAGCCAAACTGCTCCAAGGATATGGCACTGCCGATGAGCAGCAGGTTGGACGGCTGGGCAGCACTCATATATACATATACCAAATTCGGGATGGTGAGAAGGGCTGCCATCGGCCAAAGTGAACGCTTGAGACCGCGACGGGAAATATAGATACCGCCAACGATACCCCCTAACAAGAGGAAGATGACCCCTACCGTTCCATAGAGCACGCCCACCATATCGGTATCCAATGCCAAACCTCCGCCGATGATTTGTCCATCGCGAAGAACCGTTTCGCGGCTGTCAATCAAGAAAGGCAGGCTGAGTTTGACCAACAGACCTTCCGGCAATCGGTACAAGAGCATGAAAAGCACTGCCAATCCCACGCCGGGTTTGGTGAAGAACGTACGGAAGGCATCGCCCATACTCAATTGGTTCTGCCGTGCCCCTGCATCCTCTGTCTTTTCCACACGGGGAAGGGCAAAGATATGATAGAGCGTGACCGCAAAAAGCACAACCGCCGTGACACCAAGGGTAATCTGCCAAGACTGCGGGATATTGCCTGTGGCCCGTTCGATGCGTCCGGCGATGAACACCAGCACACCCTGACCGAACACCATTGCTATGCGATAAAACGTGGAGCGTATGCCGACAAAACGCGCCTGACTGCCTGAATCATGCGCCAACATATAGTAACCATCCGCAGCGATATCGTGCGTGGCAGATGCGAAAGCGGTGATGATGAAGAGCACCAAAGTCAGCCAGAACACACCGACAGGCGTACTCTTCTCCGCCATTTCGGCCGCATCGGGATAAGGCAACGTGAGCGCCAAGAGGACACAAAGAGCGGTCATCAGCACCTGCATGGCAACAATCCACCAACGCTTGGTTTTGACCACATCGACCAAAGGACTCCAAATCCCTTTCAGGAACCAAGGGAAATAAAGCAGTGTGGTAAAGAATGCCAGTTGGTCGTTGGGCACTCCCATCTTGGCAAAGAGCAAGACAGATATGTTATTCACCAAGAAATAGGGTACTCCTTCCGCGAAATAGAGCGTAGGAATCCACCACCAAGGGGATACTGATTTATTCTGAAGCGCGTTCATAGGTTCGCTGTGGCTGTTCGTGCTTATCGAAAGCGGGTGCAAAAGTAGTGCTTTTTTTTGACATACGCAAGAAAAATCAGAGATTTTTGGTTGAACAATGAGCGTTTAAGGCTGAAAGACCGATGATGACCCTGTTATCTATCGTATATCTAACGTGTATCTATCGTATATCTAACGTATATCTATCGTGTATCTATCGTATATCTATCGTATATCTAACGTGTATCTATCGTATATCTATCGTGTTTAACACGGGATTCGCCGTTAAATTTGTTAAGGAATGAAGGAATGAAAGAGTTAAAGAATGAAGGAATGAAAGAGTTAAAGAATGAAAGAATGAAGGAATGAAAGAGTTAAAGAATGAAGGAGTTGGGGGTGTTTTGGGAGACAATACCATAAAAATGCAGAAAAATTTGCATATTCGAAAAAAAAGTATTACCTTTGCCGCGAAATTCTGAAAAGTGAATTTATGTATTTTAGTTTTAGTGTACCATAGTAATTAAAACAGATAGAAGAGGATGTCAAAGTCTCAGTATATCATTGAGGTGAACCATGTATCCAAACAGTTTGAAGATGGAAAGTTTGCCTTGGACGATGTAAGCCTTCAAGTAAAGAAAGGCGAGTTTGTAACCATATTGGGTCCTTCGGGTTGCGGTAAGACTACGTTGCTACGATGCATCGCAGGTTTTCAGGTGGCAACATCGGGGGATATTCTTTTGAATGGTGAGGATGTAACGCAGACACCTCCGCACAAGCGGCCGGTGAACACAGTGTTCCAGAAATATGCACTGTTTCCGCATCTGAATGTGTTTGAGAACGTCGCTTTCGGTCTCAAGCTGAAGAAGATAGACAGAGATACCATTGTCAAGAAGGTGAAACAAGCCCTGAAGACAGTAGGAATGTCGGACTACGAATACCGCAATGTTGATTCGCTGTCCGGCGGTCAGCAACAGCGTGTAGCGATAGCGCGTGCGATTGTCAATCAGCCGGAAGTGCTGCTGTTGGACGAACCTCTTGCCGCGCTTGACCTCAAGATGCGCAAAGACATGCAACTCGAACTGAAAGAGATGCACAAGAAATTAGGCATCACCTTTATCTATGTTACACACGACCAAGAAGAGGCGCTGACACTGTCGGACCGCGTGGTGGTGATGAACGAAGGCAAGATTCAGCAAATCGGCACCCCGATGGACATCTACAACGAGCCCGTGAACTGCTTTGTGGCCGATTTCATCGGAGAGAGTAACATCCTGAGCGGTACGATGATACGCGACAAACGCGTACGGTTCTGCGAAAAAGAGTTTGACTGCGTGGATACCGGTTTCGGCGAGAACCAGCCGGTGGATGTAGTCATCCGTCCTGAGGACATCTATATATGGGAGTCGAGCACAAACACAAAGAAAGCAAAAGGGGACGATGACCTTGCCGCCGTAGCCGCTACACAGCAATCGGACTATGACCCTGATGACCGCGTGCCCAAAGGCAACTTCACCAAGTGGTACGGCGTGGTGCAGAGTTGCATTTTCAAGGGCGTACACTATGAAATGATGGTGCTGACAGACAATGGCTATGAGTTTATGGTTCAGGACTATCACGAATTCCTGCCCGGAGCAGAGGTGGGTATGCTCGTCAAGCCTGAAGACATCCAAATCATGCACAAAGAGCACCATATATATAACCATTTCGAAGGCGAAGTGCTCAAGAATAACAAAGTCCGTTTCCTGGATGCTGAATGGGAGGTTACGGACGAACAGTTGGCCGGCTTGAGCGCCGGTGACAATGTGGAAGTGCAAGTTCCCTTCCACAAGATAGACCTTCAAGACCACGAAGAAGAAGGAGTATTGTCCGGCGAAGTACATTTCATTCTCTACAAAGGCAACCACTATCACCTTACCATCCGTACAGATGAAGGGTATGACCTGTATGCAAACACCAGCGATGTATGGGACAACGGAGACCGTGTCGGCATCCTGATTGCTCCAGAATCCATCAAATTAGTGAAAGGATAAGAAACATGAACAAAGCATCTCTCCTTATGGGAAGTCGGCGAACATGGGCATGGCCGTATGTCCTGTTCCTTGTGCTGTTTGTGGTATTGCCGCTAATTTTGATTCTGATATATGCGTTCACCAATCCCCAAGGACATTTCACGCTGCAGAACTTTGTACAGTTCTTCAGCACAATCGGCGCGATAAACACTTTCATCTACTCGCTGGCTATCGCACTGATTACCACAATTATATGTCTGCTATTGGGATATCCCGCCGCGTATATCATGGCCACCGCCGAACTGAAGATACCGGCTGTGATGGCCATACTCTTTATCCTGCCGATGTGGATCAACTTCCTGTTGCGAACGCTGGCTACGGTGGAACTGTTCAACATGTTCGGCATCCCACTGGGCGAAGGCGCCTTGATATATGGCATGTGTTACGATTTTCTGCCGTTCATGATTTATCCCATCTACAACACTTTGCAGAAAATGGACCGTTCGCTTATTGAGGCCGCCCATGACTTGGGTGCCAACCGCAGAGAAGTGTTCACCAAAGTGATTCTTCCCCTTTCTGCTCCGGGTATCTATAGCGGGATAATCATGGTGTTTATGCCGACCGTCAGCACTTTTGCGATCGCCGAACTGCTGACCCGCAACAAGATTACCCTGTTCGGTTCGCTCATCCAACGCGCCTTCGGCGAAGGTGGATTACAGATGTGGAACTACGGTGCAGCCCTGTCGCTCATCATGCTATTGATTATCGGTTTAACAAGTTTCTTCGGCAACAACGAAGACACTGAATCAAACAGAAGTATCCTATGAAACAGCAACTACCAACGCTCAACAAGAAGCACGCCGCAGACAACGCGATCTCACCCTGCGGCAAATGGCTGCCCACACCTATTTGTGGTTTCTTCTGCTTCTGTTATACGCTCCGATTCTGCTCATCATCGTTTTCTCTTTCACCAAGAGCAAAGTGCTGGGCAACTGGACCGGTTTTACGGTGCAACTGTATGAAAACCTGTTTACCGGCTATGACAGCGTGGCACAAGTGCATGTAGATCCCAATCTCTACCATTCGCTGTTCTACACGCTATTGATTGCCGTTATTGCCGCCACATGCGCAACGCTGTTGGGCACATTAGCCGCCATCGGCATCCATAACATGCGCCAAAAAAGCCGTAACGCCATTCAGTTCCTGAACTCCATTCCGATGATTAACCCCGACATTCTGACCGGTATATCGCTTTTCCTACTGTTCGTTTTTCTGGGTATCAGCCGAGGTTTGGTGACGGTGATAATAGCGCATATCGTATTCTGTACGCCATACGTCGTTCTCAGTGTGCTGCCGCGCCTGACCAAGATGAATCCGAATATCTATGAGGCAGCCCTTGACCTCGGCGCCACTCCCGGCCAGGCATTGCGCAAAGTGCTGGTGCCGGAATTGTGGCCAGGGATGATAAGCGGCTTCATTCTTTCGCTGACACTGAGTATTGACGATTTCGGCGTGACTTTCTTCACCAAAGGAAGTAACGGATTGGAAACATTAAGTACATTCATCTATGCCGATGCACGCAAAGGCGGACTGACACCGGAATTACGGCCGCTGTTCTCGCTGATATTCCTCACCATCCTTGTGCTACTCGTCATTATGAACATACGCAGCAGAAAACAAACCAAGAAATAACATAAATACAAACCACACAAAACACTAAGAAAAATGAAAAAGATCTTCTATTCACTGTTGGCCTTGTGCCTTGCTTTACCGGCCTTTGCCGACCGTGCCCACACCCTGAAAGTTTACAACTGGGCAGATTATATCGACATGGACAATGTGCTGAACAAATTCCCCGATTGGTATAAAGCCCAGACCGGCGAAGAGGTAGAAGTCATCTACCAGACGTTTGATATCAACGAGTCGATGCTCACCGAAATCGAAGTGGGACACGAAGATTACGATGTTATCTGCCCATCGGAATATATCATTGAGCGCATGTTGCGTCAAGGACTGCTGTTGCCCATCAACAAGGACTTTGGCGATACGCCGGATTACACACGTCTGGTGGCTCCGTTCGTGCAAGACAAATTCCAGCAGATGGCTCCCGAAGGCAGCGGTATTATGGTGAACGATTATACCGTGGGCTATATGTGGGGCACCACAGGCTGGCTCTACAATCCGAAACATGTGGATGAGGCAGACCTGCAATCATGGGCAGCCATCACGAACCCGAAATTCAAAGGACATATCTTTGTGAAAGACGCTTTCCGTGACGTTTATTCGGTGATGGTGCTTTATGCTTACAAGGACGAAATTGCACGCGGAGAAGTGACACGCGATGAACTGGTGGCACAAATCACCCCCGAACGCATTGCACGCGTGGAAGAAATCCTCTTGCAAGCCAAAGACAATGTTGCAGGCTGGGAAGTGGACTTTGGAAAAGAAGAGATGACAAAAGGCAAAGCGTGGATGAACCTCTCCTGGTCCGGCGATGCACAATGGGCTATTGACGAAGCAGAAGAAGTGGGCGTAGAACTGCGTTATATCGTGCCCGAAGAAGGTTCGAATGTATGGTTTGACGGATGGTGCATCCCCAAATACGCTGTCAACACAAAAGCTGCCAGCTACTTCATCAACTACCTGTGTATGCCTGAAAATGCCATCCTGAACATGGAGGAAATAGGCTATGTAAGCGTAATTGCCGACTCCACCATTCTGGAGTGGGCGAATGATGACGAAATAGAAGAAACCGCCAACTTGACCTACTTCTTCGGTGAAGGTGCGGAAGCCGTACATGCCAATCATGTGCTCTATCCCGACCAACGAGTTATCGAGCGTTGCGCACTGATGCACGACTGCGGTGACATGTCAAAGGATATGTTGGATATGTGGAATCGCGTCAAAGGCGACAACCTGTCCTGGCCGATGATAGCTGTCATCATTGTTATCCTGCTGGGCATTGTTCTGTTTGCCATCATACAAACCGCAAACAAACGCCGTGAGCGCAACCTACAGAATAAAAAACGCAAAATACACAAAGCATGAAATATAGAATAGGATGTATTCTTCTGCTCCTCACGCTCTGCACCACCATTCGGGCAGATAAGATGGAGCAACGCTATCAGGAGGTGAGGGAACTCTACACCACCAGAGAAAAAACCGCCCAACAGGAACTGAAACAGTATCTGCAGGATTATCCCTATACAACCTACAGAAGTGATGTGCAGTTGATGATTGGCGTTCTGCAAACGGAAAAACAGAAATACAAACAAGCCAATAAAACGCTGGCGAAAGTGGTGGTCAAAGATTTGCCACGCGATGAACAGCCGATGTACTATTTCTATCGCGGCTACAATTATATCCAGACAGGCGATATCAAGCAGGCTACCACATGTTTCCGCACCCTGAAAGACACCAAAAATCCGTATATGGTACAAGGCAAATACTACTACGCCTACTGTCTGTATTCTCAAGGCGAATACCAGAAAGCCCTGCCTTCGTTCCTTGAGATAGAAAAGACAGCGCAGTACCACCAAATAGTGCCGTACTATGTTATCCAAATCTATTACGCACAACGTAACTACGAGGAAGTCTATCAACGGGCAGAAGACATGCTGAAACGGAATCCCAACAACGAGAACAATGCTGAAGTGCACCGCATTCTGGGTGAGCTCTATTACGCCAAAGGAGATTACAAGCAGGCTGTTGACCACCTGTCCGCTTATGAAAAAGCATGTAAGGAACAGAAAAAAGACATGCTTCGTAACGACTTGTACCTTTTGGGTGTATCCTCCTATCAGCAGAAAGACTATGATAAAGCCATCGCAAGTCTGAAAAGCGTAAAACAAGAAAAAGACTCCATCTCGGAAAGCACATGCTTGCACTTGGGACATGTCTACGTCAAGACGGAACAACTGGAGAAAGCAAAACTTGCCTACTCTGCTGCCATGGCATTTAACATCACTCCTGCACTGCGGGAAGAAGCCATGTACAACTACGCACTGACAACCTATCAAAGCAGTACAGCCTTGGGAGAAAGTGCCACGGCATTCAACGACTTCCTTAAAGCCTATCCACAGACGAAACATGCCACACAGGTATATCAGTTGCTGGCAAGCGTCTATATGAGCTGCAAGAACTACAAAGCTGCCTTGGAGGCTGTTAATGCCATTCCTGAACAGACGGCCAAAGTTGCCAAGATACGCGAATATTTGCAATATCAAATCGGTGTGGATGCGTTCTTGCAAGGCAAGATGCAAGACTGTGAAACATGGATGACAACCGTTATCGACAACGAACCCAATACTTCGGTTTATAAAACGGATGCCTATTACTACCGCGCCGAAGCGCGTTATCGCTTACGCAAGTACGAACAGTGTTACAACGATTTACGCCGTTTCGTGGCAGAGCCCACACGCTCCACTAATCGTCCTATGGCAGATTATCTGATGGGTTATGCACAATTCTCCATGAAACAATACAGTGAAGCGGAAATCGCTTTCCGTCGTTTTGTGGAATCAGCAGAAGGCTCCACCGCCGCTTATACCGATGCGCTGAACCGTATCGGCGATTGCTGTTTCAACAATCGCGCATTCACAGATGCTATCACTGCTTACCAACAGGTAGTGGAACAAAAAGGTTCCGGAGCAGACTATGCTACTTTCCAAATGGGATATGCCAAAGGGTTGCTACGGAAGTACAGCGAAAAAGCCGAACTAATGGAACGGTTGGTAACTGACTATCCAAAATCCGACTATGCAGATGATGCGCTATATGAAATCGCACGTGCACGTTTACAAGAAGACAAGAACGAAGAAGCGATTAATGCTTATTCCCGCCTTATCGAACGCTACCCAAATAGCAATCTGGCACGCAAGTCTTCTTTGGAACAAGGCATGATTTACCGGAACATACATCGCTATGACGAAGCTATCAAGGCCTTGCAAACAACGGTTGAGAAATATCCAAGTACGGAAGAAGCCTACTCAGCTCTTGATGCGTTGGAGCAGATTTATGTTGAGACGAACCGTGTGAGCGACTATCTGGCTTATACCAAGCAATTGGGGCGTATGCACATGACGACCTCCAGCCAAGAAGATTCACTTACGTATGTAACCGCAGAACTGCAGTATATGATGGGCAACTACAAAGATGCCGCTGCCGGACTGACAACCTATCTAAGTAAGTTCTGTGCCGGTGGACGCTATTGCTCCATGGCAGCTTATTATGCAGCAGACAGTTATTATAGGTTGAACCAGAAAGATGCTGCTCTGGAGATGTACACCATGTTGCAAGAAATCCCCGGTAATCCGTATGCTGAAGAGACTGCGGAAAAAATGGCGGAACTGCTTTATGACAAACAAGATTATTCTGCTGCCCGCGAACAATTCAAGCACCTTAGCACATTGGCTGATAAACCGCAGGATCGCATCCTTGCCCGTTTAGGAGAACTGCGTTGTTCCTACTATCTGCAAGATGACGAAGCGACAGTGCAAACGGCTTCTCTAATTTTGGAAGAAGAAACGACCGATGAAATCAAGGAAGAAGCCATGTATAACCGCGCCAAAGTATATTACCGTCGCGGTCAATATGGCAATGCAGTGCAAGATTTGATTGCTTTGAGTCAGAATGTACGTATTGAAACAGGTGCAGAAGCATCCTACCTGCTTGCCGATTGCTACTATCATCTGAATGCCTTGGAGAGTGCAGAAACGGAAATTATGCGCTTTGCCGCATCTAAAAGCCAGCAACAATACTGGCTGGCAAAAAGCCTCATCCTGCTTTCTGATATAAATGTAGCACGTGGCGACCTATTCCAAGCCAAACAATATCTGCTTTCTCTGCAGAATAATTACAAGCAACAGGATGATATTCAATCCCAAGTGGCAGATCATCTCAGTACAATAATTGCAAAAGAGAACGCCGATAAAGTAGTACCTGAAAACGAAACTGAGGACGAACCAGAGACAGAAGAGGAGGAAGAACTATGAAACAGATACGATATATCATCCCTTTAATAGGTGTAGTTTTGGGAGTGCTGTCTGTAAAAGCACAAACCGAAGACAGTCTTATCACTCGTGACGTGGTAGTGGAAAAAGAGTTCCGTCCTATCATTCAAAATGTTGGCAAACTGAATATCCAGCCCAAACAAGTGGAGACAAAAGTAGAACCGGCGAAAGTAGAGTATAGTGAGTACTCTACCACCTTACAATCTATCAATGATTTCAATCCGTTGGGTGCATCCTCTATTCGTTTCAACCAGCCTTCCACTCCTGATGGCTATCTGGAAGCAGGACTGGGACATCCGCTTACGCACCTCGATTTTGGCTATCGCATTACACAAAAGCAGGATATCCGCATGGACCTTTTTGCTAAACATGATGCACAATGGGGAATGAAGGCATGGTCGGAGAGCAAAATCGGCATGAGTTTCCTCAAGCGCTATTCAACCATGGAAGTGTATTTTGATGTGGATGGAAACCATTGGTATTATACCCGATACGGCCGCTATTTTGATAAAGACAAACATCTGGCAGGCAATATGCGCGATTTGCATGGTGATGATTTCCAGCATGTTTGGACCGTCAATACGGCAGTAGGTGTACGCTCCCGCAAAAGCGAAACCATCCAATACCGCGTTCAAATCGGTTATACGGCTTTCATTCTGCCCGATTTGGCTGTGGAACATCAAATCCGTTCGCATGCAGATGTGGCTTGGCAGAGCGAAGAACATAAGGCCGGAGCCAATATCTATGTACAGAATGCATTTTATACAGTGGAGGAGCGTATGCATATTCCCGACTCTGCATACAATGCCCGTCATGCTTTGCGCATAGAGCCTTACTACGAGTATGCCTCCGGCTCTTGGCGTGTGCATGCGGGAGTTAATTTTGATATGAACATCGGGAAAGGACGCCTTCTCTCCGATAACGAGAATTTGAGTTTTGCACCCTCGCCCAACATACAGGCGGAATACCGCATCATTCCTACTTGGTTGGCCGTCTATGCAAAAGCGGAAGGCTGGTTCAGTACCGGCAAATTCCAAGATGCACTTATTGGCAATCCTTACGATCAGTTGGAGCCCGGTATTACATCGCACCATGTATCTCCGTACATGCCTATCGAAGCTTCGCTGGGTATTAAACTCAAGCCAATCAACACACTTTTCATCGATGTATACGCACGGTATGCATATATGAAAAACAACGTTATCTTCCGTTCACCGACCATAGATTCGTTGGCAAACAACCGTAATGCTTTTATGGATCACGTGTATGCGGACTATCAGCGTTGGACGGTGGGTGCTGAACTGACATACCACTATCAGGACATCGTGAACATCCGTCTCGGCGGGCATTACTACGCTTGGAAACAGGCAATGGAAAATGCCGAACAAGCTATAGATGCGAAGAAAGTATATGAACGCCCGTCATGGGATCTGCATCTCCGTATTGATGCTAAAATCAACTCCAAGTGGTCGCTGTATTCCGACAATCTGTTTGGCGGAAGCAGACAGGCGTTGCTGATGGATGGAAGTTCGGCGAAAATGAAAGAATTGATTGATGTTCGTTTGGGCGCACAATACAACATTCATCGCTGGCTTTCCTGCTATCTCCAAATCAACAATTATATTCACCGTAAAAATGATATCTTCTATGGATACCAGTCGCTCGGCATCAACGGGCAGATTGGTGTTCGCTGGCAATTCTAATCGCACGCTCACTTTCTATGAATCGACCCCTCACGACATTTCTGTTTTTGCTTTGCACAGCTCTGGCATGGAGTAATGGTATTGCAATAGACGGCATCCATTATGTGCTCTATGACAACGGAACGGCTTCTGTCACCTACACAGGCGCAGAATCCACAGACCCTAATCGTTACGCAGGTGCTGTCGCCATTCCGGAACAAATTGTCTATCAAGGGCGCAAGTACCGTGTTACCCGCATCGGAGAAGGAGCCTTTCGGGGGTGTTCTGCGCTGCGCAGCATACACATACCCAACAGCGTTGTCGTAATAGAAGAATACGGATTCTACGGTAGTACGGCCCTGCAATCCGTGCATTTCGGAACGGGGATTCAACAAATCCATGCCTTTGCCTTTGCCGGATGTACGGCTATCACATCGGTCATAATACCCAAAGGGTTGAAACGCATCGGGCAATCGGCTTTTAGCGATTGCCGGCAGTTGTCCAAACTGTCGTTGGGAGACAGCCTGCAAGTAATCGGAGAATCGGCTTTTGCGACCTGTTCCGAACTGCGGACTGTCACATTCCCCAAGAATCTCGTCCGCATAGGTGCCCACGCATTTAGGAATTGTATCCATCTGGAAAACATTATCCTGCCCGAAAATCTGAGAGAAATGGGGGAAGGAGCATTTCGTTCCTGCACCAACCTTAACAGTATCTACATGGGCGGTAACCTACAGGTCATTCCGAACATGGCGTTTGCAGAATGTTATGACCTCTCCTCAATCGCTATCGGACGATATGTTACAAAGATTGGGGATGCTGCTTTCAAGAACTGTACCAACCTCAAGTCTATTCATCTTCCCCAACGGATTAACGAAATCGGTAACACCGCTTTTGCCCAATGTTGCAACTTGCACACGGTCACCATAGGCGGTTGCACTCCACCCAAGATGGGTACAAATGTGTTTGAAGGGGTAAAACAAGACTTACAAATCAATCTGCTTTGCGCTAATTCGCAGCAATCGTTCGCAGCAGCAAAGGGATGGAGCGCCATCGGCACCATCCGTCAGGCAGAACAACCAACACAGGTCAACGACACCGATTTCGCACAGAACGGTTCTACTGACCCCACACCTTCTTCCGACCCCACAAGCAACCACCACACGCTTTCCAATGTCCGTCAGGAGGATACGCCGTCCTCGTTCACACTCACCGTTAAAAGTCAGAACGAGAACCATGGGTTAGTGGCGGGAGGTGGAACCTTTGCTTCAGGGACAAAAACCTCTGTCTTGGCGGCCGCTCGCAAGGGCTATCGTTTCTTGCGTTGGTCGGACAATGAAACGGCAGAGGCACGCGACATTGTTCTCACACAGGACAGTTTGCTTACGGCTGTGTTCGAAAAAGTGAACAATCCAAACACTCCCATAGCCCCTTCTGTGGCAACCAACAATCCGGCGTGGGGAAAAGTGTACATCCAATTGTGGGCACGGCCGGAGAACGGACATTCATTCCTGCAGTGGCAGGATGGGTCCACCGATAATCCGCGTCTCATAAAGAGACAGGATGCAGAAACCTATGTGGCAACATTCTCGGAAAAACCAACGGAAACCACTAAAGCCGACTCTGTGCACCATAAATCTCACAAGGTACATCAAGACGGCAATTTGTATATCATGCGAAACGGCAAGATGTATAATATCCTTGGAGTAAGTGTAGAAAACGAAAAGAAATAAACAACGAACATATCTGATTGTTATGAAAAAGATTACACTCTTTCTGACCTCTCTTCTGCTCTTGTCCTGCCATTCCGGCAAAGCACCTCTTTCCCTTCATTGGGAATTTGGCAGGAACGATGTGGAACCCTTTGTGGCAGAGGCCTACCTGACGATTACCAACACTTCCTCTCAAACGCTAACCGATGGTTGGACACTGTACTATTGCCTGGAAGCCATGACGCCCATACCCGACTCAACGGCAGAGATTGACATCCGTCAGATTCAGGGAAGTTACCATCGCATCGTTCCCAACCTCTCGTTTGCACCGCTTCCCAAAGATAGTTCACGGACCTATTGCATCCGTTTCCGCGGAAGCGCACATCAGGAAAACCGGCATCCCGAAGGCTTTTTCCTTGTCTTCGATGCGGATAACAAGCCTGTAACCATTCCCTGCACGTATGCTCCTTATACGCGCAAAGAACAAATGCTGCGCGGCATTGATTATTGGGAAAAGACTCCTTACGCAGACGGAGAGTATGTCTGGTCGTACAATCAGGACAAGATCTCCGGTCCCCTTTCCGAACAAGTCCTTCCTCTTATCCCGCAACCCAAGGAAGTAGTCTATGGTTCAACGCTCAGCGACATATCAACAGCAGCTCGTATCTTGCAGGAAGACAGTAGCATTCCCACAGAAGGCTACCGTATCCGGATTACGGAGGATACCGTTTATATCGCTGCTTCGTCCGAAGCCGGTTATTTCTATGCCGAAACAACTCTCCGGCAACTTCCTTCTCCATGCACCGTATCTTTCATCTACGACTATCCGGATATGCCCCATCGTGGCGTGATGCTTGATATTGTCCGCAATTTCTATCCGGTGGATTCCGTTTTGAGCATCTTGGAAGTGATGGCAGAGCAAAAGCTCAACGTCCTGCATTTCCATCTTTCGGACGATGAAGCATGGCGCATTGAGATGCCCTCTCTTCCGGAACTTACGGCTATGGCTTCACGCCGTGGATACACGCTCACCGAAACCGAATGCTTGTTCCCCATGTATTGCGGAGGATGGGATTACACCGACCCGCATTCCACTGCCAACGGCTATCTCACGCGTGAGCAGTATATCCGTATTCTCCGTTTCGCTAAGGAACGCCATATCCGCGTTATCCCTGAAATCGACATGCCCGGTCACATGCGTGCTTGCAAAAAGGCTATGCACGGACTATTGAACGATAGTACGCTGGATGCACGAACCTACTATGGCGCACAGGAGTATTCCGACAATGTCATTGCCGTCACCAAACCCTATGCCCTGACCTTTATTGAGACCGTCGTGCATGATTTCGCAGAGATGTACAAGGAAGCAGGTTGCGAGTTTGCCCACTTCAACATCGGTGGCGACGAAGTACCGGAAGGTGCGCTCACCGAAGAAGAACATCAGGCCTTCATTGATGGAGTCCTGGATATCCTCAACCGCTATCACCTCCAACCCATGGGATGGGAAGAAATCACTCATTTCTGCAAACCGGAAACACAAGCCGTATGCTATAGTTGGCACAACGGAGAAGAGAAACCTCTGGAGATGGCCAACGCGGGTTATCCTGTTGTCCTGGCGACGGCCAATCATCTCTATTTCGACTTTGCCTATTGCCGTCACCACGAAGAAAAGGGACTCCATTGGGGTGGTTTCACCGATGAATGGAGCTCTTTCGACTGGATTCCTCTGCAGCATCCCAACATCATCGGCTTGAATGCCCAGATGTGGGCGGAGACTTTCCGCAGTTTTGCGCAGGTGGAGTGGCAACTTTATCCCAAGATTTTCGGACTGGCAGAGCGTGCTTGGAATAATCATTCTGCGCTTACGCTGGCAGATTACACCCGTCTTGTCTATCAGGTGGAGATGCCCCATCTGGCGGCCACGGGACGCAATTTCCACATCCAGCAGCCGGGTATCCATCTTGACAATGACACTGTCTATATGAATTGTGTCATGGAGGGCGGTGAAATCTACTACACCCTCGACGACCACACCTGGCAACGCTACACTGCGCCCTTTGTCTTGCCTGCCGAACGACCCGCAATCATCAAGGCGCGGGTGGAATATCTCCACCATCGCTCCAACACCACTTGGCGTTGGCTGGACTGACCGAACAATATCGCTTGACAAACGACTTAAACAACATTTGATATGAACAACTCCAAATCCTCCAATCTTCCGGCAATCATCGTAATGTTTTTGCTCTTTTTCATGATTGCCTTTGTCACCAACTTCGCAGGTTCTATGGGCGTCATTGTCCGGAATCAGTTTGGTGCATCCAACGCCCTTTCGCAGCTCGGCACATTGGCCAATTTTATCGCGTATGCCGTTATGGGCATTCCGGCCGGACTTATCCTTAAACGCAAAGGCTATAAATTCACATCCTTGTTGGCGATTGCTATTGGTTTGATCGGAGTAGCGGTGCAGTGGTGCAGCGGCTATGCCGAGAGTTTCGGTATCTATATCCTGGGCGCCTTCATTGCAGGCTTCTCCATGTGTATGCTCAACACCGTTGTCAATCCTATGCTCAACACTCTCGGCGGAGGAGGCAATCGGGGTAACCAACTCGTGCAGTTCGGCGGCAGTTGCAACTCCATTGGTGCAACCATCGCACCCATCCTTCTGGGCTACCTCATCGGAGGCAATGTCTCGGAGGCTTCCGTCATAGGCGTGGCACCGGCTATGTTGGCGGCAATGATTATTTTTGCCGTTTCGTTCATCATCGTTTTCTTCTCGTCCATCCCTGAACCCCATATCGAAACACCCGAACAGCGGGCAGAGGCGGCTGCGGAGAAAGACACGCGCAGTCCTCTCTCCTTCCGGCATTTCGTCTTGGGAGCCATTGCCATCTTCTTCTATGTCGGCATCGAAGTGGGTATCCCCAACACCGCCAATCTCTATATGTCCAACATGGAAGGTGTCGGACCGCAGGTAGCGGGCACCATCATCGGCTTCTATTGGTTCTTGATGATGATTGGACGTATCGTTGGCGGACTTATTGGCGGCAAGGTCAGCAGCCGCACCATGTTGGCAACGGTCAGTCTGCTCGGTATCTGGCTCTTATTGGGAGTCATGTTCTTGCCGGAAGACTTGACGATTATCTTCCGCGGAGTTATTCTTCCCGTAGGCATGATTTGCATGGTACTTTGCGGACTCTGCACCAGTGTCATGTGGGGTGCTATCTTCAACCTCTCGGCGGAAGGACTGGGCAAATACACGCCTGCTGCCAGCGGTATCTTTATGGCACTCGTCTGCGGAGGTGGTATCCTGCCGTTCTTCCAGAATCTCATGGCAGATTATTCCGGCTATCTCATGAGTTACGCCGTCCCTGTCCTCGGACTGGCATATATCCTTTTCTACGCGCTCATGGGTTCAAAAGTCACACAACGCGCATAAACCCCTTATCTGCTTTGCCATGAAACACGCATCTTTGTTGCTCGCTTTTCTGTCGGCTTTCGCACTGGCTTTGCCTGTTTCTGCAGAACGCCCGAAGGACAATCCCTATGAGAAGTACCTCATTTTCTGGGGCTATCCCGATAATTATCTGGACAATCAGACGCGCATGGCGTTTCAGGAGATTGACCGCACCCTCCGTGCTTATCCGCCAAAGAACAAGGATTGTCAGGCACGGCGGATGGCGCTCACCGCACTCGACCTCTTGTTGCACGATACGCGTAACGACAAAACGCCGGCGTTCTATGATTTCATCAACGCACGCATGGCGAATATGCTCGCCGACATGCAGAAAGGCTGCAAAAAGGGCGTGAAAATCTATAAGCTCTACAACGACGGATTCATCATCCAATCCCCGAAAACCACCGTTGCTATTGACCTTGTTCCGGGCGGCCCCGAAACACATCCTTTCATTTCCGACTCGCTCATCTATGCCATCGCGGGGCAGTGTGATGCTATGTTTATCAGCCACGCACACGGCGACCATGCCAATCTGCGCATCGCCAAAACCTTTGCCGCACGGGGAAAAAGGGTCATCGTTCCCAAAGGACTTTGGACGGGTATTGACCCGAATATCGAGCAACTCCTTGTTGCCGATACGGCGGTAGTGGTGCCTTTTGACGAACTCAACCTCAAACTTACTATTCTGCCAGGCCACCAGGACGACATGTACAACAATATCTACCTGATGACTTTCGCCAATGGTATCACTGTTGCGCATACCGGTGACCAATACAACGAGGAGGACCTTGCTTGGATTGACCGTGTCCATGATACACATCGGGTGGATGTCTTGTTGCTCAACTGCTGGGTTAATGCCATGTCGCGTACCATCGCCGGCTTTGCACCCAAGCAGCTCATCACGGGGCATGAGAACGAGATGGAACATTCCATCGACCACAGAGAAGCTTATTGGATGACGATGGAGAAGACCCGCCGCATGGGCATTGGCAATGTCCTGATGAGTTGGGGCGAGTGTTTCCATTACACCCCTCCTAAAACAAAATAAGGTATTTTTAGACTACCAACCTTACCACTCCCTTACCACTCTTTACCGTCCCTGTCCCGTTTTATATACACCGCCTTGCAATAAACGGCGCCTTGCGCCTATACACCGCTCGCGAACGCGAGCAATACACCGCGCTTCGCGTATAACCATTAGGCTATTATTATGTTATTATTGGGTGATTATTGGGTGATTAGTAGGTTATTAAGCCAACGAAAAGCAGAGGAAAGCCTGCCAAAGGCCGGAAACAATAGTCCAACTAGTTTAACTAGGACACTAGTTCTGCTAGTCTAACAATAAATCCGCAAAAAAATGCGGATTTATTTGCACAACTCAAAAAAAAGCATTACCTTTGCACCGGATTTGAAAAGAAGAGTGTTATACTCCTGCAAATTATCGCGTCAATAAAACGGAGTGAATAAATGGCGGAAAGTATCGAACCATATAATCCAACAGATGAAAGCGTGGTAATCTACCGTACGGAAGATAATACGCTGCAATTGGATGTGCAATTGGCTAATGAGACTGTATGGCTCAGTCAACAGCAAATGGCCTCGTTGTTTAATTCGACGATTCCCAATATAAGTATTCACATCCGCAATATTTATAAGGAAGGGGAATTGGATAAAGGGGCAACTGTTAAAGATTTTTTAATAGTTCAAAATGAAGGAGGGCGTCACGTAACGCGTCACGTTTCATACTATAATTTGGATGTCATTATCTCCGTAGGTTACAGGGTGAAGTCTCAGCGCGGCACACAATTCCGCCAATGGGCACTGAGAATTATCAAGGAATATTTATTGCGTGGATATGCATATAATCAACAGCTTTTATATGTGGAAGAACGTATAGATCGTAAGTTGGAGGAGCATACAATGCAGATTCACGAATTACAGAATAAAATCGATTTCTTTGTCCGGACTGCATTGCCGCCTGTGGAGCAGGTATTCTTTGATGGACAGTTCTTTGAAGCACGCGTGTTGCTTGAACGGATTGTCAAGACAGCCACCAAACGCATCATCATTATTGACCCGTATGTAGATGCTGCAACGTTTGAGATGTTGGATGTGCGCGCGAAAGGCGTAACTGCGGATATTTATTCCGAAAGTGAGAACAAAACTCTCCGTGACGCGCATAACGCATCCAAAGGTAAACAGCCCGTTAATACGCATAAGTGGTCAGGCTCCTCGCATGACCGTTGGGTTATTGCTGATGATACGTTGTACCACTGTGGGCATTCGGTAAAAGATTTGGGTAAGAAATTATCTGCTATCATGCGCATGGACTTGAGTCCGGATGTAATACTGAATCAGGTTAAGGGAACTTGCTGTCACCAATCGTGACTATCAAACAATATACGTCACCCCCTGACGTTAAATAGGAGAACAGAGCGCAAGCGTGCGCCATATATAAGCATACGGCTAAGAACTTGGATTGTTGAAAACTGGACACTTTCAAACAATTTCATTATCAAGGACAAGGCTTTTTGCTCACGTTGTGCGTGAGCCTTGTTTCGTAGATGTTTGGTAATGAAAGGTAGTCCAGAATCCTCAACAATCCAAATTGAAGCCAACAAGCCTCACGTTTTTTTGTGCATAGATATTAAGGACAATAAAATATGTGTAATAGGACGGAATAATAGACTCTTTGTACAGAATCTAAAAAAATGCAACAAAATTTGTAGACGTCTACAAATTTTAAATAAAAAAGTAGTACTTTTGCGAACGGAAAAGTGAAAAAACAAAACTAATTATAAAAAACAATGCTCATGGCTAAACGAAAATTATTGTTATTGCTTTTATGTACCCTGATTTCTCTTGGTACATATTCTCAAAGAATTTTGCAGGAAAAGCGAATCTATCTTGTAGATGTGACAAAATCAATGGAGGGGAAAGGAGTTGTATCCACTCCTGATATTTGGGAGCAAGTTAAATCAAATTTGATAGAAGCAATCAAAGAGATTGAAGATCCCAATACTGAAATTGTGGTAATTCCTTTTACGAATAAACCGTTTAGTGCCATTCAAGGCTATATTTCGCAAAAAGATTCATTGGTTAAAGAACTTAATTCAATAGAACTCAAATCGGGAGATACAAATATAGCGGATGCATGGCAATCTGGCATTTCATATTTGGATTCCACAAAAGTAAACTACATGTTTCTTCTTACAGATGGATTGCATAATTGCGGACCAAGTAAAGACGAGTTGTTCTATCGTTTAAAGCAATGGCAATCTATACGGGACAAAAAATACTATTTTGCCTTTTATGTGATGCTCACTGAAAATGCACTGGATCAACAACTTCGCACAATTGCTGATTCTACCGCACAAATGTGGTGCATACGTTCGCTTAACATCAATGCGGCCTTAGTGCGCACCTCATTGGCACAACAGTCAAATATCTTTGAAAACAAGACAATACAAGTAAAGTTTGTTTCTAACAAATCATCCGTTTTTGACACGGATAAATATAAAGATTTGGATGTGTCTTTTGTTTTGCAAGAGAATGATTATTATGCCGTATCTTCAACTCGCAGGGATTCTGTAAATCCGTCTTTCTATGAGTTTGATGTTATAGAAAAACAGGATAAAACCCAAATCCCGATTGATGTAAATTTAACTTTACATGTCAATTACAATAAACAAAAATACCCTCTGGTCTTTTTTACGCCGGAGGACATAGATTTTCGTATTATTAACCGTGGTGTGCGTCGCATGACCATAAAAGCAGTAAAATGATGAAACGTAATCTTCTTATCCTATTATGTGCTTGTTCTTTATTGATCTCTTGTCAACAACAGAGACAGTTTGCAACAATTGATTTTGGCACTGCTGAATTTGAAGAGCCTTTTCGAGGACCATTGGCTTCCCAACCTTCTTGGCTTGTTGCAACATTGGATTGGCCGATATTAAGAATCCTGAAATCCGATACGGTTGTGCTGTCCAAGACCATTGAAATTGGTTTCAATGAAGATGCAGTCCGGTCAAATGCTTCTGCCAGAATATTCATTGTTGATGAAAATGGAAATACCTCAAAGAAATATCAGATTTCTTGTAACAACACACCGATGGGAAAGGATGGATATGACTTGAAGGCGACATCGGAACCTCAACAACTGGAGTTGGTTGTCAAGGTTGATCCATCTATCGGAGATACGACTGTAAGGGGTTATATCTCTGTTGTGGGAAATGAAATTGATGAAGTCAATTCGATTCCATTAACCGAAGAGGGTGCACAGAATGTTGCCCAATGGTCATTTACACATGAAATAGGATGGCCTCTTATGATATGGAAAATCTGGATGTTTCTTCTTATACTTCTCATTATCTTAATTGTATATCTGTTAAAGTATCTTGTGATTGGTATAGCGTCTTTGGGTAATTCATCTGCGGTAGCCGGCGCTGCAACTTCTGTCTCCACAAAAGGCAGCATTACAAAGCCGACACAAAAGTACCCAAACAATCGGAAAAATAAGAAAAATGGCACTTCTAATGAGTACATAAATGAGGCATTGCTATTGGAAAGCAAACTGTTCGATCTTTCATACAGCATTGCCAGTAAGAATGAAATATTAGAAAAATTACGATTACATTTGGAAAGCACAAAAGAATCCGATCCATGCCTTAATGAGAAATGTTATCAGGCTTTGCGCCCTAATACGCAGAAGGCGTTAGATAAATTTAATGAATTTTATGGCACTACCCCGAAAAATTCAACCGGTGGACATTGGACTGGAGAACGAGCGAACTCCACCTATATTCTATCTAAACAAAACACCTACTACAACGAGTGTAAGCAATGTGGCATGCTTGAATGTGCATACAATAATTCATTCGAGCCAGATTTTAATAAAGCCACCCATCCAAATTCTGTTGTGGAGGTAGGTGATCTGTATGAGAAATATACTAGTAATGAATTAAGTAAACGAGGAGGGGGAAAAACATCTTTCCAAGAAGTGGCACAGAATAGAATGGCTCAAAATCTTGATTCCGAGTTACGAAGTTGGTGGCAGCAAAATCACAAAAATGAACTATATGATCAATATAAAGCATTTTACGAGTGGAGGGATGCACATAATTTAGTACCTCATGAAGATGCAAATTGCAAAACGATGCGTTTGGTTAACAGATCTGTACATAAAGCATTTACCCATGCTGGAGGAATCTCTCATGCCATAGCAATTAAAGATTACTTTGGATAGTCTTACGAGTAAAGATTGTACCGTAATATACAAAATCATAAATCATGAATGGTACGCATGTGAAGAATTGTTAAACTTTAATTATTCAAATTCAGATGGAAACAAAGAATGAAACTAAGGATCCCTACTGGGGAGCGAAACTAAATGAAGAATTCTCTAAAATTAAACAAGAGATTCAAAAACCAAATGTTCTTATTGCCGGCGCAACAGGAGTCGGGAAAAGTAGTTTAATCAATTACATCTTTGGTGAGGATGTTGCTGTGGTCGGTACCGGCAAACCTGTTACCCAAAAGATCGATGTCTATGAAAGCGAGAATTCAGATGTTCGAATCTTTGATAGCAAGGGTTATGAGTTAGGAACGCAAGGAGATAAAGATTTCTATAACAATGTCGTAAACCTTGCTTTGGCAACAAATAATCCTCATAATGCAATACATCTAATATGGTATTGTATTGCTAGTAGTGGTGCAAAAGTTCAAGACTATGATTTAGAAGCACTTGAGGCTTTTTCAAAATCTAATATTCCTGTGGCAGTCATTTTCACTAAAGCTGATACTCCATCAGAAGAAGACATAAAAACTATGCGTGGATGTATTCCAACTAAAATGCAAGGCAATATCTTTGAAACCTCTGTCATTAAGGAAGAATATAATCAAACTCAAGAATTAATAGAGTGGTCTATAACCAAATTACCAGAAAGTTTACGATACGCCTTTATAAAATCTCAATTGGGTAATCTTGAACAAAAATGGGAACAAGCACATAAAATGATTAAACAACATTGTGTAGCCGCATTCACTGTTGGATTCACACCAATTCCCATGTCAGATGCTCCATTATTGGTGGCTAATGAAATTGCGCTGATGGCTCGCATCCTATACTTGTATAATTTAGGAGAACTAAAAGATGTAATGAGTGAAGGTGCGGTTGGATCACTTATCGGCTCTCTCTTGTCTGCCGGTGGAAAAGCGGCTGTAGGAGCACTCGTGAAATTAATTCCCGGAGTAGGAACTCTGGTGGGCGGTTTAATCAATGGTTCTGTAGGTGCAGTTATTACTGCAGCCTTTGGAGAGGCCACATCTAAAATTGCCTATGAAGTAAGCAAGAAGCGTATTAGTGGAGAAGATATTTCTGGTTTGATGAAAGAATTTGGACCACGTGTAATGACATTAGCTAAAGAGTATTTCAAAGCAGGAAAAAAAGTAGATGAATACACCTTGTAAAAAAGCAACGAAGATGGAAGACTTTATGTGCAATGTGCTCATTATGGGCAAAACAGGAACAGGTAAAAGTTCCTTATTGAACTATATTTGTGATCAAGAATTGGCACAAACCGGCGCAGGGAAACCTGTCACTGGGGAAGGAATTTATGATTATGTGGTAAAAATCAATAATCAGGATGTTCGTATATTTGACTCATGGGGTATTGAAGCTGGCAAGGTAGATAGATGGAAAGACTTAATACGCAAGTCTTTAAAAGATCATGGTACGCATAAATCAATACAAGATTGGTTTCATTCTGTAATCTATTGCATTCAAGTTGGGGGTAGTCGCCTCGAAGATATTGATGAGGAAATTATTCGTCAATTTTTATTAGATGGCTATAAAATAACGATTGTGCTTACAAAAGCTGATCAAGAACGAGATAGACCACAAAATATAGTACAATTGAAAGAAACTATTTATTCTCATATTTGTGGAAAAGCTGGGGAATTATCGAAACAATTAAATATTATTTCGACTTGTGCTCAAAAAAAAATAACTCGTAGTGGAGAAACGCACCCATTTGGGAAGGAAGATGTTTGCCAAGCCATTCTGGATGGATGGAAAGATACAGTTTTAGAGCGATTACCGAAACATGTTATTGCACGGGTGTGTGAATATCTACAAACCGAGATGGAGAGCATTAAATCAAGGGCTCTTTCATTTGAAATATCAGGAGTTGCAGAAGATAATTATGTAATATTCTCAGAGATTGAACGAAGTGTCAACACATTAATGTGCCGGATAAAAGAAGAAGTATTCCCACGTATTTTAAAAGAGGCAACAGAAAGTTGTCATAGGGCAAATTTGTCTTTGAACACTATGCTTAACATATCTTCAAATTCTCAGGCAAGTAGGCAATTGGACGATATCACCCGTCGCTTGTTGGATAAAACTATCGGGATTAATCCTGTTATGTACGTAATAGGTAAAATAATTGATTTCTTTAGAGCGCATTCGGCAGATAATATCGCTCAGGAGAGACAAAATATTTGCAACCATATAGAACAGATTACGAAAGACTTGGTTGAAAAATACCAAGCACAGGAGTCAAATATTGCGAAACAATTAAAGCAATCACTACTTTGAGATGAAATGTAATATTCTTATAATGGGATTAACAGGAGTGGGGAAAAGTTCACTCATTAACTACCTTGCGGGAGAGGTACTGGCAGAAGCCGGTATCTCTTCTCATGTAGGAGGTTTGACACGGGGGATTCATAAATATCAGATTAAAATAAAGAATCAAGCATGTAATGTGTTCGATTCGGAGGGATTAGAAACTTCTCATGCTGAATACTGGCAAAATATGATGGAGCAGGAATTACTTGAGAAATCATCTAATCAAGCACTTTCTGATTGGTATCATATAGTTGTTTATTGTGTAGGCGCAAATGGTGGGCGGGTTCAACCATTTGAATTAGATCTGATTGAGAAACTCATCTCCTATGGCTATGGTGTTATTATAGCCTTTACAAAAGCGGATGTGGCAACAAACGAGGAACTTGATGAACTTCAGAATACGATAGAGAATCATTTTTCTGGAAGTACACAACTAAAATATATTCCGATATGCTCAATCAAGACGAGGAACAACATTCTTGAAGGTAAAGAGGAATTAAGCAACGCTATCATTGATGCATGGGGAGAATCTTTAATATATCGTCTACCTGATTATGTGTTCTCTACTCTTGATGAAATGCAAGAATGGCGAGAGGATGTTATTGATTGGATTATGGGCCAAAACATGGGGTTCTTTGGGAAAAGTAAAGAAACTGTCCTTAATGAAGTCAATGTAATCTTACAAGATCAAATACGAGAGTGGAATAAAGACATCCAGAAAAAACAAAATAAAGCTACTGAAGATATTCAATCGGTGTATGTTATGCTAAATCAGGTGCTGAATATTTCTTCTGTCACACTGAACAACACGAAATCATTAACCCATATTGCACATATCAATGGATCGGTATTAGGGAATTCGTCATCTATAGGAACCATTGCAAAAGGTGCTGCAATAGGAGTACTATCATTCTTGAATCCTGTCGTGGGAATATCTTTAGGAGTTGCATCTATATTACGATCAAACGCGAAAAATAAAGAAGCCAAAGAGGTTATAGTTAATGCTTTTATAGAACAATATAATCTTTTGGAAGAAGCATATGCCAATCAAAAAGACTTCTTTGATTGTTCATTAGGCGCAAGTCTTGGATACATATATGGTTACAGGGGACTTGGAAAAAAATACCTTTTGGGAATCGGTGTGCAAAAGAATATATCATTAGCACTCGAAAATTTCCAAGAAATTGTAAATAATGTAGAAGCAAGTGAGTATGAATGGACTGATCCTTATTCGGAATTTTATTATAGTTATATTCAGTTCATCAGGGGCAACGAGCATGAGTCAAAAAAATGGCTTTATTTAGCTGCCCAACATGGATCAACTCGCGCTAATTTGGTGCTCAAAAAAGTTCCGTATAGGGAGGTCGCAGAAAACGAAGATTATGATTGCTAAAAAAGAAGATGTATCTTAGCAATGCATGAATAGTTTACAAAACATTATAACCATAGTGTAATAACAAAGATATCTTAATTCTTAAACCCTGTTCAATACATGTTAATGGGACAGAAAGAAAAAATAAACATGTAAAAATTATGTCAGTAACAGTATTTGAAGATCCTTTCCCACCGGTTGGACAAAGTGCGCGGGAAATTATTGACCGCATACAGAAAGAGCACGAACATCGTCAAAAGACCACCCCCTCCTGAAACGAAATAAGGTATTTTTAGGCGGCCTACCTTACCACTCCGTTACCACTCTTTACTGTCACAGGACTATTGGAAGATGGTCCTAGATTCTACATGCCCATTTGTCACCACTCTGACAATCACCGCATTACAAAGAAAATGCAATAAAAATGCAAAAAAGTTGCATTTCAGGTGATAGATTTGCCCCTTTTTTCGCCTTATATATGGAGGGGTATATGTAACACGCACACCAATTAAAAAAATCGAGATACCGAGAATGGACCGAAGATGGACCGATAATGGCCCGAGTGTCATCCTATTTCGCCTTCTTTTGTGTCGTTCAACCTTAAACTTTAAACTTTCAACCAAAAATCTCTGATTTTTCTTGCATATTCCAAATATTTGTAGTACCTTTGTCGCCGGAAAAAAGTTGATATCAAAATTATAATGGCAAACTATCAAAAACTGACACCGAGAGCTGAAGACTACTCGAAATGGTATAACGAACTGGTCGTGAAAGCCGACCTGGCAGAACAAAGCGCCGTCCGCGGCTGCATGGTAATCAAACCCTACGGATACGCCATCTGGGAAACCATCCAAAGCGAACTGGACCGCCGCTTCAAAGAAAAAGGTGTACAAAACGCCTATTTCCCCTTATTGATACCCAAATCGTTTCTAAGCCGCGAGGCTGAACACGTGGAAGGCTTTGCCAAAGAATGTGCTGTGGTAACCCACCATCGTCTGAAGAACGATCCAAATGGCAAAGGAGTAGTGGTAGACCCCGATGCACGACTGGATGAAGAACTGATAATCCGTCCCACTTCGGAAACCATCATCTGGTCCACCTATAAAAACTGGATATCCTCGTATCGGGACCTGCCCATATTGTGCAACCAATGGTGCAACGTGATGCGCTGGGAGATGCGCACCCGTCTGTTCCTCCGTACTGCCGAATTCCTGTGGCAGGAAGGACACACCGCCCACGCTACCAAAGAAGAAGCCGAAGACTATGCCCGCACGATGCTGGACGTATATGCTGACTTTGCAGAGAACATCATGGCTATACCCGTTGTGAAAGGCGTGAAATCACCCAACGAACGCTTTGCCGGAGCGCTTAACACCTACTGCATCGAAGCTATGATGCAGGACGGGAAAGCCCTCCAAGCCGGCACAAGCCACTTCCTCGGACAGAACTTCGCCAAGTCGTTTGATGTTCAGTTCCTCTCAAAAGAGAACAAATATGAATACGTATGGGCCACCAGTTGGGGCGTATCGACCCGCCTGATGGGTGCCTTGATAATGACCCACTCGGACGATAATGGTTTGGTTCTTCCCCCACACCTTGCTCCGATACAGGTGGTGATTGTTCCTATCTTCAAGAAAGAAGAAGACTTGCAGAAACTGATGGAGAAACTTTCCCCTCTCGCTGCCTCACTGAAAGCACGCGGCATCCGTGTGAAGGTGGATACATCCGACAAGTCAACTCCCGGCTATAAGTTTGCCGACTATGAGTTGAAGGGAATCCCTGTACGTCTGGCAATGGGCGGTCGGGATCTGGAAAACGGCACAATAGAAATAGCCCGCCGTGACACACTGAGCAAAGAGACCATCAGTATGGAAGGCATAGAAGAAAAAATAGTCGCTCTGCTGGAAGAGATACAAAAGAACTGCTACACGAAAGCCATGGCCTACCGCACCGCCAATACCCGCGAGTGCAATTCGTACGAGGAGTTCAAAGAAGAAATCAAGAAAGGCGGATTCCTGCTCTGCCACTGGGACGGCACTGCAGAAACAGAAGAACGCATCAAAGAAGAAACCAAGGCAACCATCCGTTGCATCCCTCTGGATGCACTGCCGGGCTTCAAACAAGAAGAAGGCAAATGTATGGTGACCGGCAAACCGTCAAAAGGGCGCGTAGTATTCGCTATCGCTTACTAACGCCATTGCGACGATGACCCGAACGGCCGTTCTTCTTGCGGAAGAACGGCTTTCTTTTACGCTCTTTCCCTTTGGAAGAAGGAACATAACGCGCCGGCACTTCTCCCAATTCGGTAGGAACAGACAATCGTTCTATATCACGATGAAGGAAGGTCTCAATCTTATGGAAGAAGAACTGGTCTTCCTTAGAAACAAGCGTAATAGCCTCACCCGAATTTTCAGCCCGCGCAGTACGGCCGATACGATGCACATAGTCCTCCGCATCACGAGGAACATCGTAGTTGATAACCAACGGAATGTCGTCCACATCAATACCGCGGGAGACAATATCAGTAGCGACCAGGACATCCACCTTTCCGTTGCGAAAATCCAGCATGACCTCATCACGCTCTTTCTGCTCAAGGTCGGAGTGCATCGCCCGTGCATCCACATGCTTGAGGTGCAACATGTGGGTAAGATCTTTCACACGCTGCTTCTTGCCGGCAAAAAGAATCACCTTCTTGAGGTTTTTGTCTTTCAGATAATGCAGAAGGAATGGCGTTTTCTGTCCCTCATAGAGGTCAACAGCCATTTGGTGAATGGTCTCCGGCGGACGTGACACAGCAATCTGCACCTCTACGGGATTGTTCATAATGGCTTTAGCCATGCGGCGGATATTCTCCGGCATAGTGGCAGAAAACATAATGGTCTGACGGTCCTTGGGCAGTTTGGCGACAATGGTCATAATATCATCATAAAAGCCCATATCCAGCATACGGTCCGCCTCATCGAGGATGAAATACTTGACACCGGAGAAATCAATGTCGTAGATATTCATCAGTGAGAGAAGTCTTCCGGGCGTAGCAATAGCGATGTCCGCACCTTGTGTCAAACCTGTGCTTTGTGTACTCCATGCTCCGCCATCGTTGCCGCCATAGACAGCCACTGCCGAGAAGGGCACATAAAAGCCAAAGCCTTGTACCTGCTGGTCAATCTGCTGCGCCAGTTCACGCGTAGGGGCCATAATGATGGCATTCAGTTTATTCGGATCGTGGTCGTCGTAAGCCAGATTGGTAAGCAAGGGCAATACATACGCCGCTGTCTTACCCGTACCGGTTTGGGCACAAGAGATAACGTCACGATGGTCAAGAATAACGGGTATGGTCTCTGCCTGTACGGGTGTACACTCGTCAAAATGCATATCCCACAAGGCATCTAATACTTCATCGGAAAGAGCGAGTTCGTCAAAATACATCTTATTGTTCGTCGCAAATTACAAAGTTCTTATTCACGTCAGGCAGAAACAATCACGTTATATCCCTTTTCCCGCAGCGGTGCGGCAATGGCCTCCATCTCGTCACGACTGACTTTGACAAGCGTTTTAACAGGTGTGGCACGGTCGATGACATAAATCATCAGTTCCTTCGGTTTCAGCATCTCCACCACCCTATACCAAGCAGCCAGTTCTTCGGGCGTTGTGTTATCAATGGTCTGCCCCAAATGTTCACCACGCAGGAAGCAAGTCTGTAAAATAAAGTCTCCATTGAAACGGCGGAGATAAGATACTATCTTGTCCACTGTCAAATCAGAGTTCACAGGCTGGTCAATCAAGCGCATAGTGGCATCCAGCGCCGAATCCAGTTTCAAGATACGGTTATCCACCTGCATAAGCGCTTCCACCACATCGGAGCGGAATAGTTGGGTGGAATTGGTCAGCACCGACACTTTGGCGGAAGGGCAATACCGGTCGCGCAAAGTGCAGGTATCCTGAATAATACCCCTGAAATCGGGATGCAGCGTAGGTTCACCATTGCCGGAAAAAGTAATCACATCAGGCAAGGGGGACATACTATCAACCATGGCTTTCAGTTTGGTTTCCAATTGCAAACGAACCTCCTCGCGCGAAGGAAGTTGGGGATGCGAAACCGGCTGATTGAAACCGCACTCGCAATAAACACAGTCAAACGAACAAAGTTTGGCTGTGGTGGGCATCAGGTTCATTCCCAATGACACTCCCAAACGGCGGGAATGGATGGGACCATATACTATAGAATCAAAAAGCATACGCTTGAAAGATTTAACATATTTTGTCAGACAATAATTCGGTTGCCAAGAGCTTTGCACAACTGGGCACGGATAGAAATAAGTTGTTTCTGTGTGGAAAGGAGAGTAATCATCAAGGCATCATCATGATTTTCCTCCGCTATCTTCAGTTCGTTCGACAGCGCCTCTATACGTTCTTCCACTACGGTGAATTTGATTTCCAACAGCAGTTTACCGGTAAGTTCCGGCAATATGTCGGCATCCGTCTTTTGCTGCACTTCCTGCACCACATTTTCTGAGATTGACTGTCTCTGAAAAATACGGCTCAATTGGTAGCGATTGGCGATCAAGGCAATCGCTAACTGGCTAATCTCAGGATCCTCGTGAAACGAAAAGAACTTCTCTGCCACAAAGTCCGGTTCCTGATAATGTGCCATATATTCGTCCAGTATACGCTGATGGAGCGGGTGGCGCGGAGCAATCTCATCCTCACGAAGATTGGAAATGATATATTCCCCCACCCTGACAGGCTGCTGTTGGTCATCCTCATACAGCGTCCGTTCCCCATAACGCACGATAAGGCGCAATATATTCAGCATATTGCGGGTGAACGTATCGTTGTTCTTGGCTATCGGCTGCTGAACGATGGGTGCCGGATTGGACTTTATCTGTTGCGTCTCCTTATCCGCATCCTTGCGGCGAGCGCCTGCCACTTCACGAGAAAGAATGGCCTCTGTCATGGATAGCCGTTGTGCCGTATCTTTGATATAAACCTGCCGCGTGATAGCATCCGGAATAACCGAAATAGACTGCACAATCGAATGAATCACCTCGCTGCGTTGGGCTGGATCCTGTGCCGCCTCGGAAAGCAGGAGTTGCGTCTTGAAACGAATGAAATCAACCTTATTGTTCTCCAGAAAGTCTATCACATCCGAAGCATTGTGCGAGCGTGCAAACGAATCAGGGTCTTCTCCTTCCGGCAAAGACACGACACGTACATTGATTCCTTCCGACAACACCATATCAATACCCCGCAACGTGGCCTTGATACCTGCCTTATCACCATCGTAAAGGATCGTTATATTATCCGTAAAATGGTGCATCAGGCGAATCTGCTCGGCTGTAAGGGATGTACCACCGCTTGCTACCACATTCTCAATGCCCGCCTGATGGAGGGAAATAACATCCATCTGCCCTTCTACCAAGTAGCAGTAGTTGAGCCGCGATATAGCCTGCTTGGCCTGAAAGAGTCCGTATAGCTGGTCATGCTTTTCAAAGATGGGCGAAGTGGGAGAATTGACATATTTTCCCACTTTGTCGTTCTGCTTCATGATTCGTCCGGCAAATCCTACCACTTTGCCCGAACGGGAAAAGAAAGGAAACATGACACGCGAATGGAAGCGATCGAAGAACCTGCCGTCCTGCGATGAGGCACAGCAAAGCCCCGTTCCCACAAAAGGAGCATGCTCTGCATCGTTCAGCAGATACTTGTCATCAAACCCTTTCTCTTTGGCTGCCGTATAAAAAAGAGACTTGTCCGGCGAATAACCAAGGTGAAAGCGGCGTATCATATCATCGGTCAAACCACGCTGGCGGAAATATGCCAATCCTATTGCCGTCCCTTCGGGTGTATTCCACAATTGGTCTTCAAACCAATGAAGTGCAAAATCGTTCACCACGAACATCGATTCGCGGTCATCCTGCTTCTGCTGTTCTTCGGCGGTGAGTTCGCGTTCTTCAATCTCGATATGATATTTCTTTGCCAGCCATCGCAATGCCTCCACATACGAGCATTGCTCTATCTCCATCACAAAACCGGCCACATGCCCGGACTTGCCGCAACCAAAACACTTGTAAATACCTTTGGCGGGACTGACCGTAAACGAACCTGTTTTCTCCTGATGGAACGGACACAAGCCAATGAGATTGGCACCGCGCTTTTTCAGCGTGATGAAATCGCTTACCACCTCCTCAATCCGTGCGGTGGAAAAGATACGTTCGACTGTGTCGCGTGGAATCATTGTTTATTTATCCGATTGCCAGAGATACACACCAAGTTTTATCTGCCATTGGTCGAGACGACCGCGCGTAAGGCGGTTGCCGTCATAACGCGTTTCGTCGGTATAACCAAAGTCAGAGAATGCCTGTTTGCCGTAAGGGTTAATCAAACCGAAATCGTACCCACCGCGCAAGAAATAACGTTTGTACTGGAAACCGGCTCCTATACCCCAGGTTACATTCAAACGCTGTACATGACCGTCTTTCCCTGTTCTCAGATACGATTCCTCCGAGGGTTTGAAATCCGTTATTTGTCCGGAAGCCGCAGCGGGACCTGTATAGCGGTGGTCATCGGTGGCTTTCAGGTCGAACAGACATTGGATAGTCGGACCTGTATAAAGAATGATATAGGTCTTCTTGGCTATCTCAAACTTGTATTGCCAATCTACAAAGATTTCTCCCTGATGGTAGTAATATTCTGTTTTGTATTCATAAAAAGGCAATATGGCGGATGTTCCGTCGGAAGCATATTCATAATCTTTCCACTTCGTTTTGTGGTAGGCGAAGGTGTAGTTCAGTCCCATGGAGAAACCGAAACCCTTGATGAGCGAAGCATCATATACCACACCCACTTTCAGTCCGTCCATCGGAGTGGCATCCAAACGGGTACGACTGAGCGATTGCAAGGGACTGTTCAAGCGGTATATGGGCTCTGCAAAACCAATCTGCAAACCCAGAGAATGCTCTGCCATAGCGGCAAGCGAACCAAGCATCAAAATAGTTAAAATCAATCCTTTCTTGTACATATTACAATGTTATTTGCGTTTTTTGTTTCGTTGTTTTTTCTGTTTGGGTGTCTTCACCTCATCTTCCTCATCGGTAGCAGATATCGATGTGGTTTTCGGGCGCAAGGTAGAGGGTGGTGTCAGGAATATATCCGACTTTGATGCAGGCCGTTCGCTCTCTGCCCAGAAGAAAGAAGGGAAGAACGTCTCTTTACGGTCTATCTGGTCAAGCGGATAAAGCGTACCGGATGTCTCGGTGGTGAAAAGGACATGATGAATCTTGCCCTCTTGCATAAAAGTCTGCACGTGCGAACTTCGCGTCTTGTTCACCCCCACATACGTCACACTGTCATCTTTCGGATAGAAAATGGTCTCTGCATTACCTATCACATCCACCCTGTCCAACGCGCCATTGCGGATATAGGCATACATCTCCTTTCCTACAATCTGGTTGAAATACTCATCCGTTTCTTTCTGGATACCTATAGCGGCACCCACACCATAAATATGGTCAAGCGTACCGTTCACCAAGTACATGGTAATGCTGTCAGCCGCCACTTGATTGGTTTCGCTCCACAAAATAGGTTCATGATGCAACACGATGATACTGTCACGCCCGTCATAGGTCAGCGAATCGGTCACAATCTGATAATCTTCGTTATACAGCCGCACATGGTGATAAGCGCGCACTTGCCGCCAAATAGTGTCACGGCAGGTGGAATCCAGACAAGGGAACTGCTCCGTAAACAACGTATCGGCATGCATGTAAGTGGATTTAGGTTGCGACCAGTCTTCCAACATGGCACTATCGGTGACAAAACCCCGACGGTCTTTTTCCCACAACTCGGCATAATGGCCGGTAAGTGTCATCTTTTGGACGGTATCTTTCGTCTCAATGTTATACAGCAACTGTCCGAAACCCTGTTTCTTGTCATAATAGATGGTGTCACCTGTCAGGAACTTGCCATCCACATGTTCTATCACACTACGATCCAGCAACATCGATTGTTCGGTGGAGGTATTGTACCATCCGTTGGAGGAATAGATAGTTGTTTCGCCGTCATATACGATAGTGGTAGGTGCAATCAGTTGAGCAGTATTGGTGGCTGTATTGTATTTCAGACGGTCAGCATTGAGCGTGAACGAGTTGTTACCCAAAAAGACATCGTACTTAAAAATGGCATCGTTGGTAGAGGGGCAATATTCTCCCCAACGGGACGTAAGCACATTCAGGCTGTCCTGAATCTTACCGCCGGTGAAATAGTAGGCAGTATTGGTGATACGGTCGTAATTCAGCGAGTCGGTTGTCAGGATGGTGGTTTTGTGTTCCAGACGCACATTCCGGCATAGCCGCGCTAACTTCCGGTCACCTTCATAGTAAAGTATATCACCAAAGCCATGCAAGGTATCGCCCTGTTCAAAACGGACATGTCCGAAAGCAGTGACCGAGTTGGTACGCTCGAAGAAATATGCCGAATCACAGAACATCAGTGCATCATCATGCCGGAAACGCACATCGCCCTTCAATATCTGTGCATCGGGTAAGCGGTTCTCGTCAAAAGAGAGGGTTCGCGAATTCTCCAGATACACACGATTTTCCTGTGCCGACAAAGCGAGACACAGGAAAGAAAGAGCATATATGACGATTCTTCTTTTCACAGCGTTTACTTATTCTTTCACCCATCCCGGGTACTGCCAGTCGCAGCCCTGCCATTCGGGAGACACATGCGTATAGGTTTCCTGTTGTTTCTTCTTAATCCAGTTGTCCAGCAGTTCGCCGCTTAGTTTGTTCTTCAGCATTGATTTCACTAATTGGAAATCATCCACCAGATTGGCTTTGTGGACATCCTTTTTGGACTTGAGCCGCACAATGGCACATATCTCTTTGTTGCTGGTCTGGTCCATCATTACGAACGGATCGGACACATCGCCTTCTTTCATCGTATATACCAGTTTGGCAATCTCCGGAGGAAGATCCTGATATTCAAAGCGCGAAGCCCCCGTCTGCGGGTTCATCATCAGACCGGCATTAAGGGCAGTCTGTTTGTCTTCCGAGAAATAGATGACCGCTTTTTCAAACGAAAGGCTGTCTGCACGCACTTTGCCGGCAATCGAATCCAGGCGCTCCAACGCACGTACTTTGTCCGAAGCGGACACACGCGGACGCATCAGGATATGACGGCAATTGATTCGGTCACCTTTCTTCTCCAGCAACTGGATGATATGATAACCGTATTCTGTTTCCACAATACGGGAAATCTTCTTCGGGTCGGTCAGGTTGAAGGCCACATCGGCAAATGCCTGCACCAGTTGTCCTCTTCCCAGAAAGCCCAATTCGCCACCATGTTTGGCACTTTCCGTGTCCTCTGAATACAAACGGGCAAGCATGGCAAAATCGGCTTCGCCTTTGTTCACACGCTCGGCAAACTCACGCAGACGCGATTTGATGCGCTCGGTTTCTTCTATCGGCACTTGCGGCGCAAAACTCAGTATCTGCACCTCCACTTGCGCAGTCACCACAGGGATGGAGTCTTGCGGAAGGGAATTGAAATAGCGGTGTATCTCAGCCGGTGTGGGATTGATGTTCTCCGTCAGTTTCTGTTGCAACTGCTGGATAATCATCTGGTTGCGGACGGTTGTCATCATCTCCTCGCGTATTTCGGAAGTAGTCTTGCGGAAATACTCCTCCATCTTTTCCTTCGAACCAATCTGATTGATATAGTAGTTCAAGCGGATATCCACCTGATGACTTACCGTTGATTCGTTGGCAACTACTGAATCCAATTCCGCCTGATGGAGAAAAAGTTTCTGTATGGCTATTTGTTCAGGGATAACGCAATAGGGGTCACCTTGTATTTCTTGTCCCTCATACTGCGAACGCAGACGTTCTTCCTCCACTTCGCTGCGGAGAATAGCTTCATCGCCCACTATCCATATCACTTCATCAATCACGTTGTCCGCCATTGCCAAACAACTTGTCAGCAACAGCAGAAGCACCATTTTTCTTTTCATCTTGTACATTGTAGAGTTTCAGTTTTTTATGCCGAATGGCATCTCCATATAGTTTCTCCCTCTGCGCACGGAGGAAATCGGTTTGGCGTTCGGTCAGAACAATCTGCTTGATTTCGTCTGCGGCATAATCAAAGGGCATATAATCGCCTGCCAGATGTTTGTCCGTCACTTGCAGCAGATATATCATGGCCGAGTCTTTCACTTCTATCAAGGAACGGCTGCGCAAGTCTTTTTGCAGAATATCCCGTTCCACAGGCAGGCGGAGCAGAATCTCGTTCGTGGTACGCCATTGCGAAGTGAATAGTTCATATCCAGCCGAATACTGATAGGCGTATTTCTCTATCTTTTCCAGATTATCTTCCGTGGGATTGGCCAGCAGTTTGCGCAGATTGGCTTGCTTGGGACTCTTTTCGGGAATCACCAGCAATATGCCGCGAAGGATACTCTCACGCAAGACAAACTGATTCTGATGCTCTTTGTAGAATTGGAGCAACACAGAGTCTTCCACCTCTTTGGGCATCCGGCGCGCAATCAGGGCCTGCTCATAGGCATAGATATAAAGCGAACGGCGGTAATCGTTGACCATGGCTTCTATGCGGTCATCCACACGCCCCATCGCTTTATCGTATTGCAGGATGTTGATGGCCCACTGGCGGATATAATCCGACGCCACTTGCAGGCTGTCTTCCGACGAAAGACCGACGGTCAAAGGGCGCAAATCCTGTTCGGTAAGCGTGTGACCGTTCAGTTCCGCCACTACCCCTTCATGACTATGCTGACGGAATAAATCGCAGCCCGAAAAAGCAACGAGCAGGAACAACAATACATATATTTTAGACAGGTATTTCATAAGCGGCTGCAAAGATACGAAAAAAATGCCGAATTACCAAATATTAGCGTACATTTTTATATATTTTATGATTCTCTATGCACATTATCTCTTTCATCGGGCAAGAAAGAACGGGTGCTTTCACGCCCTGCCCCACCTGTTGCGGAGAAACCTCCAGGTGTATTTCATCCCATATACCGGACTCCAGAATTGTGGTCAGCAACTGCGCGCCACCCTCCACCATCAGCGAGTGTATTCCCCGTGCCGCAAGGTCGGAAAGGATATATTGATAGTCGGTGTCGGTATAAACCAATGTTTCCGCATCCGCCGAAAACAGCTTGCTGTCGCGCGGGATAACGCCATGCCTGTCCAACACCACCCGCACGGGATTGCGGCCCGACCAACGCGTAGTACACAGGCGCGGATTATCCAACAACGCCGTGCGCGTACCTACCATGATTGCCATGTTCTCCGCACGCATCTGATGCACCAGTTGTTTGGTTACCGAATTACTGATAACCAACGGTTTGCCGAGCAAGGAAAGGTCATTGACATCACGCAACCCATCCATATATCCGTCTGCCGTCTGCGCCCATTTCAGCACCACATACGGACGGTGTTTCTCATGCAGACACAGAAAACGCTTGTTCAGTTCGCGGCAAGCGGCCTCTTCCACACCCGTCACCACCTCTATTCCGGCTTCGCGGAGCATACGCACGCCATTACCCGCCACTTGAGGATTGGGGTCAAGCGTGCCAACCACCACTTTTCGGACACCTTTCTCGATAATCAATTTGGCGCAAGGCGGTGTTTTGCCGTAATGGCTGCAAGGTTCCAGCGAGACAAAAAGTGTACAGCCGGCAAAATCGGTGATGCCGGTCTCTGCCGCATGGCGGAAACAGTTCACTTCCGCATGACCTTCCCCGAAACGCTCGTGCCATCCTTCCGCCAGCACTTCTTCGCCGGTTTCCGGAGTCTCGCGCACCAATACGGCGCCAACCATCGGATTGGGAGCCACATAGTAGCAACCCAAGCGGGCCAATTGCAGGCAGCGACGCATATATTTGGCATAATCCATAGTTCGGTTCTTTTTTAGAGCGTGCAAAGATACTGCTTTTTTTTCAATTGTGCAACTTTTTCAACAAATAAGCGCACCAATCCTGTGCTGTCGGGCAAAAAAACGCATAAAAAACAGTTTATTTATCACTTTTTTCTCAAAATATTTGGTCATATTAAAAAAAAGCAGTACTTTTGCAGCCGCTTTCGTTGAAAAGGTGCTTTTTCATATGAAAGTTTGGCGGGATAGCTCAGCTGGTTAGAGCGCATGATTCATAATCATGAGGTCCCCAGTTCAATCCTGGGTCCCGCTACAAAGAAGATGCCGAAACAGGCATCTTCTTTTTTTGTTCGTTTTTCGGACAACTAACGGGATCATCACGGGACCATCTACCGACAAACGCCCGACTTGAGGCCTACCTGCGACCCACGAGCGACCTACGGGACAGATACGGGACGATAGGAGGCAAAGCATGAGAGTGGCACGAGAATATAAAAATATGATACCGAAGATGGACCGATGATGGACCGAAAACGGACCTGGATTGGACCGAGAATACACCAATCTACAAAAAATGGCGGAGTTTTGAGCAAAAAATTTGCACAATTGAAAAAAAAGTAGTACCTTTGCGCGATTTTTGGGAAATGGAAGTAGAAATCCGCACTATATCAGGTAAAAAGCAACTCAGCCAATTCATCGAGTTCGCCAATAGTCTCTATAAAGACTGCCCGTTCTACTGTCCGCCTTTGTTCTTTGACGAACTGAATATATTTGATGCAACGAAAAACCCAGCGTTGGAGCATTGCGAATACCAGTTGTTCATGGCCTATCGCGACGGTAAAGCCGTGGGGCGCATAGCCGCCCTCATCAACCACAAAGCCAACGAACACTGGCACTACCGCCGCGTACGGTTCGGCTGGATGAACTTTGTGGATGATACCGATGTAAGCCGCGCATTGCTGGATGCCGTCCGCACTTGGGGCAAAACCAAAGGGATGACTGAGATGAACGGCCCTGTCGGTTTCACCGATTGGGACCATCAGGGGTTGCTGCTGGAAGGTTTCGAATATGTGGCACCGCTGGCATCGCTCTACAACTATCCTTACTACGCGCGCCACATGGAAGCCTATGGGTTGAACAAAGAGGCCGACTGGATAGAATACCGCATCACACCGCCTGCCGAAGTGCCGGAACGCGTGCAACGTTTCAGCCGTATCGTGTCCGAGCGTTTTCACGTGCGTATCGACAAAGTCCGTTCCGCACGCGAACTGCAACGCAAATACGGCACCACATACATGGATATGCTGGACGAAGCCTATCAGCAACTATACAACTTCCAGCCCATGACGCAACGGCAGAAAGAGTATTACAGGGACATCTATTTCCCGATACTCAATTTCGACTTTGTTTCCCTCGTGGTGAACGAACAGAACGACGTGGTAGGTGTAGGACTGGGGATGCCCGATATATCGCAGGCTGTCCGCCGTTGCGGAGGTAAACTGCTTCCTTTCGGTTGGTTCCACCTGTTGCGCGCACTGAAAGCGAAGAAAATGGAGGTGTTCGACCTGCTGCTCATCGGCGTTCGCCCCGACTATCAGGACAAAGGCATCACAAGCCTTATCTTTGCCGACATGATACCCTATTTCCCGCGCTACGGGGTCAAACATATCGAGACGACCTCCATGCTGGAAACCAACAACAAAGTGCTGAGCAACTTCGACCCGTACGACAAGATACAACACAAACGCCGTCGGGCATACATAATGAGCATCTGACCACATGACCGGTAAAGACACCGTATATGAACAGGCGCTGCAGAAACTGAACGCATACATCGACGCGCATAAGATGAACCGTTCCCCCGAACGGGAAACCGTATTGAAGCGCCTATGTCGTTTCCAGCGACCTGTCACCACGGCGGAGATGGTGGAACTGCTCGCGAAAGACCATATATGCCGGGCCACCGTGTACAACAGCCTGCGCGTGCTGACACAAGCCGAAGTGCTATATGAACACTACATGCAAGGCTCCGTCCGCGCCAAAGAGTACCAACTCTACACCGCACAGCAGGAACAGATACAAATAATCTGCACCCGTTGCGGACGAAAAACACTGGTTCATGACACCGTGCTGGCGCAAATGGTCAGGAACCGAAAATACAACAACTTCAACCCCAAGCACTATGCACTATATATATATGGAGAGTGCAAATCGTGCCACCGGTTGCGTAAGAAACCACAAACAAAACCTGTTGATTAACCTATAAACAAAGAGAAACATGTACTGGATATTATTCATAGTCATCGCTGTTGCGAGTTTCGCCGTGTCCAAATCGGTGGAAGCCAAGTTCAAGAAGTACTCACGCGTATCGCTGCCCCTCACAGGCAAAGAGGTTGCGGAGAAGATGCTTCGTGAAAACGGCTTGGACGATGTGCGTGTGACCTGCATCCAAGGTCACCTGACCGACCACTACAATCCCGGAGACAAAACGGTCAATCTGTCGGAGTCGGTCTATTCGTCCGCTTCCGTAGCAGCCGCAGCCATTGCCGCACACGAATGCGGACATGCCGTCCAACATGCCACGGAATATGCACCGCTCAGCATCCGTTCGATGCTGGTGCCTGTGACCAGTTTTGCCGGACAATGGGTGAGTTGGGTCATTCTTGCGGGCTTGTTGTTCTTCCACACTTTCCCGCAGCTGCTGTGGATAGGTATCGGTATGTACGCTGTCATCACCGTGTTCTCGCTTATCACGCTGCCCGTGGAAGTGGATGCCAGCCGCCGCGCCGTGGCATGGCTTGAAACAGCCGGCATCACCAATGTAGAGACCACGCCGATGGCAAAAGCCGCCCTTAAAAGCGCCGCTTATACATACGTGGTGGCAGCCCTGTCGGCACTTGCCACGCTGGTGTACTACATTCTGCTTGCATCAAACAGAAAATAAAACAACATACGGCCCTGTAGCTCAATTGAATAGAGTGTCAGATTCCGGTTCTGAAGGTTCTGGGTTTGAGCCCCAGCAGGGTCACAAAAAACAAACATTTACGATGGCGCACAGGCACATACGGGCAAGCATTCTCGCCGGTCTTTGGCTGGCGATTGCTTTACCCTGTTTCGCTCTGACGCCCTATCGCACGGAAGATGCCGACACATGGAGCCGCAGCGAATTGAGCGATTTCACCGGCGACACGCTGCTGCTGCAAGACGATTGGTATATCACCGACAACTACAACTTTTCGTACGGCCTCTATTCTCTTTCACCCCGTCGCATCTTTGCCCCCACCAATCAGGCTGAACCGGGCACGGACTATTACTATGCCCTGCTCCGCCACAACGCACAAGGGAGCGTGTCGCTATGGGGCGAAAACGATTATCACCGTTGCGGCGAACGGCTGCACAATGCCCGTGTGCGGGTGCAGGAAGACGGCTCGTTGCTGCTGATTGACGGGATATGGCACAGCAATTCGCGTGCTGACATCCTGCAAGGCTATGACACCACCGTTTTGGATGCACGCGGACAACATACGCTGCTGGTGTGCGCCGCCAACTTGGAGTATTATCTGGTGAAGAACGTAGGTCAGGGCATGGGTCCTGCATCGGAAGACGAACACATGCTGCAACGCGAGAAAGTGTCGGCGGCACTGGCGCGGATACAGGCGGATATATATGGTCTGGTGGAAGTGGAACGCGGTGCGTATGCGCTGGCAGAAATAGCCCAAGACCTCACAGAAAAGACCGGTCGGGCATATGCCTATATCGGCGACAATGTCTCGGTTTACAGCACCTACACCAAATCCGGCTATGTCTATTGCACCGAGACCGTGCGCCCCGGCATAGGACCCCGCCTGAATAACCAAGGCGTGCAGTACCGCAAATACATGCAGTGCTTCGAGGAGATTGCATCCGGCGAGAGCTTCATATTATCTATCAATCACTTCAAAGCCAAATCGGGCAGCGGCAACGGCAGCAACAGCGACCAGGATGACGGACAAGGCAGTTACAATGCCGACCGTGTGGCAGAAGCGCAGTCTGTGTTGGAAGAGTACAACTACTTCAGCACTTTCACCTCCGAACCCGACCTGCTGGTGATGGGTGACCTGAACGCCTATGGCAAGGAAGAGCCTATTCGCCGACTGACGGATGGCGGTTTGACGGACCTTCACCGGCTGTTCCATGCCGACAGTTCGTACACCTACCGTTATTATGACGGCACCGTTGGCTATCTGGACCATGCACTTGCCAACCGCCCGATGCTGGAGCAGGTGACGGGTATGCTGTCCTACCATATTAACTCCGACGAGCACGACTGCTTCACCTACGACAGCCGTTGCAATGATGGCACGATGTTCCGTTATTCCGACCATGACCCCGTATTGGTAGGGTTGCGATTGCGCCCCGAACTGGCACGGCGCACTGAAGTGGACACGCAGCATCGCATCCACAACGCACAAGGAGGATACCTGCGCATCTATTCCACGGAAGGATGGCTGGAGGCGGAAGCACCTGTCACATCCGACCTGTTCGACATACCTGTCAACGGCCTGCGATGCGGAGTGCATCTGCTCCATCTGTACTATAACGGCACCGTGCTGTACCGAAAAATACTTGTACCATGACCGACCTCTTCTCCGACATATCATCTGCCGAGCACGACGAAGTGCTCCGTCTCCGCAAAGAACTGGAGGAAGCTAACCGCCGGTACTATGTGGACAATATGCCCACGCTGTCCGACCGCGACTTCGACAGCAAGATGCAACGCCTGCAGGAGTTGGAGCGCCTGCACCCCGAATGGGCAGATGCAGCCTCACCCACGCATCATGTGGGCAGTGACCTGACGCAAGGTAGCAAGTTCGCACAGGTGGCGCACCGCTACCCCATGCTGTCGCTGGGCAACACCTACTCGCAGGCAGAGATAGAAGACTGGCTGCGCCGTCTGCCCGAAGGTGTGGAGATAGTGGCTGAACTCAAGTACGACGGCCTCAGTATATCCCTGTGGTACGAACACGGCCGGCTCATCCATGCACTGACACGCGGTGACGGCACACGAGGCGATGATGTGCTGCGCAATATACAGACCATCCCGTCCATACCCCGACAGCTGCACGGCACCGGGTTTCCCGACCGCTTCGAGTTACGGGGCGAAGTGTTGCTGCCCTGGCAGAACTTCGAACGCCTCAACCGCGAACGCGCAGAGGAAGAGGAACCGCTGTTTGCCAACCCGCGCAACGCTGCCAGCGGCACGCTGAAACTGCTGGACCCGCAAGAGGTGGCACGGCGCGGACTGACCTGCTATCTATACTACATGCTTGGCGAAGACTTGCCGGCCGATACGCACATGCAACGCCTGGAACAGGCCAAACAGTGGGGATTTCCCGTGAGCGATGCCATACGCCTGTGCCGCAGCGTGGACGAGGTGATGGATTTCATCCGCTATTGGGATACCGAGCGCAAGCAACTGCCTGTAGCAACGGACGGCATCGTACTGAAAGTGAACTCGCTGGCACAGCAGCAGCAACTGGGTTACACCGCCAAATCGCCGCGTTGGGCTATCGCCTACAAGTTCCCTGCCGAAAAGCAGCTTACCCTGTTGCGCGACATCACCTGTCAGGTTGGGCGTACAGGCGTAGTGACACCCGTTGCCAATCTGGAGCCGGTACAACTGAGCGGCACTATCGTGCAGCGCGCCACGCTTCACAACGAGGACTTTATCCGTTCGCTGGCCATACGGCCGGGCGACCGCGTATGGGTGGAGAAAGGCGGCGAAATCATCCCTAAGATAACGGGCAAGGAAGCCTCTTCCGCCGCTACGGAAGCGCAACCCTATACTTTCCCCACCCTTTGTCCCGAATGTGGCACACCTTTGGTGCGCGTGGAGGGCGAGGCGGCATGGCGTTGCCCCAACGAGGACGGCTGCCCGCCGCAAATAGTGGGCAAGATGATACACTTCGTATCGCGCAAGGCCATGAATATCGACGGACTGGGTGAAGAGACCATCGCCCTGCTGTTCCGGCTCGGACTGCTGCACAATGTGGCGGATATCTATTCCTTGCGGCGTGAGGATATCGCCACGCTGGAAGGCTTTGGCGACAAGTCTGCCGATAATATCCTGGCGGGCATAGAACGCAGCAAGCAGGTGCCGTGGGCGCGCGTACTCTTTGCGTTGGGCATACGCATGGTGGGAGAAACCACTGCCAAGAAGATAGCCCGCCGTTTCCGTGCTGCGGAAGACCTGCAATGGGCGACACGCGAACAACTGACCGAAGTGGAAGATGTGGGCGGACAGATTGCCGACAATGTGCTGGCATGGTTTGCCGACCTTCGCAATCTGGAGATACTGCTCCGCCTGCGCGAAGCCGGTGTGCAACTGGCAGACAACGCGCCCGCCGAAGAGCAGCAGTCGGCTGTGCTGCAAGGCAAGACAATCGTCGTATCGGGCGTGTTCGCGCATCACTCGCGGGATGAATACAAAGCCATGATTGAGGCGCATGGAGGAAAGAACACCGGTAGCGTATCCGCCAAGACATCCTTCATCCTTGCGGGCGAGAACATGGGGCCGGAGAAACGCAAGAAAGCCGAAACCTTAGGCGTACAGATTATGACAGAAGACGAGTTTCTGACGCTGATACAATCCAACGAATCAACACAAACGCTATGAACGTACTGAATCAATTGCGATATTACCTTTTCCGCCGCCGTCTTGCGGCACGTCCGAAGCGGCAGGCGATGTTTATGGACTATGCATCTGTCCGTTCCGTATTCATTCTCTTTGAAAGCGATCAGTTGGAGCGCAACCCGTTTATCAAAGAACTGGTCCGCACCCTGACGCAGGACAAGAAAGAGGTCTGCACCTGGGGTTTTGTGCCCAAGAAAGATGTGCAGGCGCCTATTCTTCCGCAGAGCCGCATACTGGGCACGCAGGATGTGACGTTTCTCGGCGACCTGACACAGGGCGTGAAGCAGGACCTTGCCGATATACATTGCGACTTGCTGATTGACCTTACGCAGTCCGACTGCCTGCCTTTGCACAATGTAGCGCTGTATGCGGATGCGCGCTTCAAGGCGGGACGGCGCATTGTGGACGGACTGCTCGACTTTATGATTGACATGCCCGCCGAAGAAACGGCGGAGCCGCTTTATCATCAGATTATTCATTACCTTACTACCATACAAAGCCATGACTAATCCTTCGTTACGCGGTCTCGGCACCGCCCTTGTTACGCCTTTTCTGCCTTCGGGCGAAGTTGACTTCAATGCCCTTTCGCGCTTGGTGGACCGCCAGTTGACGGCAGGCGTGGATTATCTGGTTGTGCTTGGCACTACGGGCGAAGCCGTTACATTGACCGACGAGGAACGGCGGCAGGTGCGGCGTTTTATCGTGCGCCATGTGGCGGGACGTGTGCCGTTGGTGTTAGGCGTAGGGGGTAACTGCACGGCGGCGGTAGTGGCACAACTGCAGGCGCTTCGCGAAGAACTGAAAGAGTCTTTTGCCGCCATACTGAGTGTGTGCCCTTATTACAACAAGCCCAACCAGGAAGGTTTGTTCCAACATTTCACGGCGGTGGCGGAAGCTTCGTCGGTGCCGGTTATATTATATAATGTACCCGGGCGCACGGGCGTGAATATGCTGCCTGAAACCGTTGTGCGCATCTGGAACCAAAATCCCGAAAAAGTCTTGGGCATTAAGGAAGCCAGTGGCAATTTGGAGCAGATACAGCATCTTATTTCGTTGGTGCAGGACGGACTGGGTTTGTTTGCTTTAGTGCAACAGCCGTTTCTGGTTATATCGGGCGATGACGGAATAGCCGTTGAGATGATGCGTATGGGTGCCGCGGGGCTTATCTCGGTGGCATCAAACGCCTGGCCTGCGGAAGTGGGGCGAATGCTCCGCGAGCGAAATACGGAGATGCAGGAACGTTTTGCTCCGATGGTGCAGTTGTTGTTCCGCGAAGGCAATCCCACCGGCATTAAAGCCGTGCTGGCGCAGATGGGGCTGGCAAGCAACGCGCTGCGTCTGCCGTTGGTTCCTGCCACTGCAGAATTAGAGGGCGATATCGCCCGTGAACTGTCTCTTTTATAATTCCCGGACTGACATATATTTGGTAAAATCAGACCGTACCATCGGTACAGTCTGACCATAACAATAGCATACCCTTAGCATATCTCAAGCACCTCTCGAGCAGGTCTCGAGTGGGTCTTGAGTATGTCAGGACAGGCACAGGGGGGTTAGGCTTGCGCCTTGCTTTGTGCTTTGCGCTTGCGCAGGTAGATAACACCTGCACAAGCCGCAGCCATCAGCAGCAGGGGCAGAACGGCATCGCCTACAGGATTCGGATTACCCTCGCCGTACGTTGGTCCTATTCGACGCGGTCCGGTGGGTTGGTTCATCGTCGTGGTGCTTGACATATCCTCTACGGAAGTAGCGCCAACGGCGGTTACTTGGGAGGAGAG
>Ga0256405_10001385_pt1 | contig 66534 bp, 62 predicted proteins | sample RumenRJG_02DNA_FD_189096 | JGI IMG/M metagenome (GOLD analysis project Ga0256405, IMG submission 189096) | Bovine rumen microbial communities from Lethbridge, Alberta, Canada - RJG_02 | ecosystem: Host-associated > Mammals > Digestive system > Stomach > Rumen | place: Canada: Alberta... | reverse complement strand
CTATGCATTCACAGGATATTCTTATTTTTTCTTCTGCTGTTACTTTTATTTTATGTGCCATAGAAAAACTCCCCTTATGATGACAGTTTTATTTTTTTACTGTCTCTCATAAGGGGAGCATATCAAAATACAGCTGAGGCATTTTTTATAGAAAGACAACGCCAGTCATTCTCTATCTTGGCAACGTAAATAATATAATTTTCTCCTTTATATTCCAGCTCGATAATTCCATCATCAACAGCTTCTAACTGTTTGGCCAGCATAGACCAAAATGTTCCCTGTTCCTTACGATAGTTTTTTCCTACCTCATCAGGGTTTGAATGGGCCACTACCATGTACGTACTGTCCAAAATAATTTCATAATCAGAATTCCCGGACACTACGGCCTCTTCGGTAATAGACTGCAACTTGTCCAAGGTCATGTCCATGGCCACAACGCCCTTACCATCTGCCAGGCCTTTACCTACAGCCATCACTACTTGTTCCGTCTGAACATCGTAATAAGGGTCAATACGGGTTATGGCACCATCATTGGCCATGGTCTTGGTATACCACGGCCATTCCGTAGGTACGAAATTCTCATTCGGCACCCATTTTGCACCATCTAAAAATTCACCATTTATGTAGCCATATAACCCCGAAGAATTCTCTACGACACTGCTTGAAATAGCTGCAGATTGTTCTACCAAGTACTCTTGAATTTCCTTATTGGAACGACCATCCTGCAGCATGGTATCCAACATAAAAGCCGTAATATTTACTGCATCTCTACTAGTAGCAAAATAATCATGCAAGCTATGTGCCGTCTCCAGGGCAGTCACTTCTCTATCTTGAATTATGTTCGCTCTTTTTTCGTTATAGAGCATATTGTAGTACAGCAAAATAATGCCTACAAAAAAAACTACTACCGCCGTAGCAGTCATAATGTATTTTATATTTATTTTTTTTAATGCATCAAATAGCAATAATTTTGTTGTTTCATGCATTTTGTTGTACCCCCATGGTGACTATATTAATTTCTGATATAAACTATTCCATTTCCGTCTAAAATGTCCTGCAACTATAATTAATTAAATATAATTTTAGCCACTATTACCTTAATATACGATTACAACCCCAATACAATTACACTACCACTCCAGAGATTTTTCCGACAGGTGTTTTTCCACTGCTTTTTTAATAGCTTCCTCGTGACCTGCCACAGCGGCAAAGGGGGAAAACTGCGCTGCCCGTTTTTCCATAGGCATAGGATAATGCTTTTGCGAAACAGGACGGGGCAAATCTATTATATCCGCATATTTACTAGTATCGTCCTTCACGCCTTATGTCCTCCTATCTGCTGATTTCTTTCCCGGGTCATGGCCCCCTCTTGGAGATTGGCCCCTTTTAAAATAGCATTCTTGCCAAATTTATGCTTAATATCCAACAGAGCATGCTGCAAAGATTTTTCCTTGACTTCATCTGCTGCGTCTACCGCCTTTTGCCGGGCAATCTCCTCATAATCCACAAACAGCTCCAGCTGCTCTGGCCGATTCTTTTCCGCAGTCAATTGGCTTTCACTGATTACATGATTAGCGGTAATATTCACCCGTCGAATAAGCAAATCCGGGTCAGTTATCCGGTCAAAAAGCTCCAACACCGCATCCAATATCAGCTTGGTTGATGACGTATGCTTCCCAAGATTTATGGAACCATTGGCCGGACCAGGTACCAGACGACCATAGTGATCTGCGTGCACCGTTCCCTTATATTGCTTTTGGGTAACATTGGAAATATCATAACCCACATATAAAACTATCTGATCCGTTACCAAGCCCTTTTGCACCAGATCCAGGACCAGCAAATCCGCCATTTCCCAGACAATGAGCCGCCCCTTTTCGTGGGTATAAGCACTCTGGAGAACCTGTCCACTGCTTAAGCTGTTTGATGACGGTTGGTACTTTTTTATATCCTTCATGGTACATGGCTCATAGCCCCAGGCATGGTCAATCAAAAGCTCCGCATTGACTCCAAATAGCTTATACAGTAAATCCTCGTTGTGATATTGGCCCGGCTTACCCAAGGAACAACGGGCAATATCACCCATCGTGTACAGACCGTGGTCTCTTAACTTCTTGGCATAGCCCTTCCCCACCCGCCAAAAATCCGTTATTGGAGTGTGAGACCACAGCTGCTCCCGGTAAGACCTTTCGTTTAATTCGGCTACGCGAACGCCATTGTAATCCGCCGGAATTTTCTTGGCCATTATATCCATGGCTATTTTTGCCAAATATAAATTAGTGCTAATACCTGCCGTTGCCGTAATGCCAGTATCTTCATAAACATCGTTAATAATTTTTTTGGCCAGCTCACCAGGCGACATATTATACAGCTGCAAATAAGGGGTAACATCCATGAAAACTTCATCAATACTATAACTATGAATATCCTCTGGTGAAATATATTTCAGATACACCTCATATATTTTCGCACTAAATTGCACGTATAAGGCCATACGGGGCCTAGCAATTATAAAATCTAATTCAAGGGATGGATCCGACGACAATTCCGTAATATCACATGACTTACCAGAAAAGGTACGGTTAGGAGCTTTAGCCCGACGCTGAAAATTGATTTCCTTTACTTTTTGCTCCACCTCAAAAAGCCTGGCCCGGCCAGGTATTCCAAAGGTTTTTAAAGCAGGTGAAGCTGCCAGACAGATGGTCTTGGGCGACCGACTGGCATCCGCTACTACCAGATTAGTAGTTAAGGGATCCAAATCACGCTTGACACACTCCACCGATGCGTAAAACGACTTCAAGTCTATGGCTATATACGATTGCTCCGCCATTGTCCCGTCCCCCTAACTATCCTTAATTTGAATAATACCCAAAACCGAACATATAGTCAATAAATTAAAACGGCTCCCGAAAAATCGGGAGCCGCCTAGTGTATCACATTATAATTTTTTTTAAAATTACTTGTTTACAGCTTCCTTCAAAGCTTTACCAGCCTTGAAAGCAGGAACCTTTGCTGCAGGGATCTTAATCTCAGCACCAGTCTGAGGGTTGCGGCCAGTACGAGCGGAACGCTCACTAACCTTGAAAGTACCAAAGCCAATCATCTGTACAGCGTCGCCATCAACCAAAGCTTCCTGAATGGACTCCAAAGTAGCCTTTAATGCAGCGCCTGCATCCTTCTGAGTTAATTCTGCCTTTTCAGCGATTTTTGCAACTAATTCTGCTTTTGTCATAGTGTGTCATTTCTCCTCTCATTTATGTACACTGCTTGTATAATAGCATAGAAGAGCCTATTTGTCCAATTTCAGCTAAATTATCTTAATTTATACCTCTGAAAAGAACCTTCATTGCTGTAGTTCCCCCAGAGAGAATTTCAGCTTCCAGAAATCATCCATAGGGCGTTTCTCATTGATCAGCTTAATAACCTTAAGTACCCCGCCGTGGGATACCAACACCGAATCCCCCTCAAAGGCAGCTATTTTCCGCTCAATCCCCCGCCAACACCACGCAATACGTTCATAAAACCGCTTAAAGCTTTCCCCCTCCGGAAATTGGAAATTGATCCAATCTGCCTGCCATTCCTCACACTCCTCCGGATATTGCGCCTTTATTTCCTCATAGTTCATACCTTCCCAACAGCCAAAATCAATCTCTATGAGATTGGGTACCACTTCTATTCGGCAGGGAACAGACAGTTTTTCCTCCACTATACAGGCTGTTCTGAAGGCTCTCTGCAAGGGACTAGTGAAAATGACTACCTCACGGGTGGAATTATGCCTCAACAATTCTGAAAGCTTACTTGCCGCCAGCATGGCCTGTTCCTTACCGTGTTCGGTTAAAAGAGTATCTATTCGGCCAAAATATCCTGCATGACAATTTCCCTCCGATTCTCCATGCCGTAGCAAATAGGTTGCCATTGCCCTCACCACCTTAATGCACTATGTCCTGATTTTCCTCATAAGGATATTACCTGGCGGGCGGTATTGGCCTCCGCCTCCAAATTTTCCATTTTATCAATATGTGCTACCGTATAAAGCATGGTCTTAAGTATGTTCAGTTCCAGAATGGCTCCCGTGCCCTCGCCCAAAGCCAGACTGGCCCGTATAGGTACTTCCTCTTCCTTAATGCCCCCCAAGGCCAAAGCATATTTCATTCCCGGTTCCTTGGAAAGATGGGATGGCAGCATCACCTTGGTCACATCCGGATGAATTTTGGCAGCACAGGCAAAGGCCACCGCTGTAATAAACCCATCCAGCACAAATGGAATGCGCAGCTCCCCGCAACGAACCATGGCGCCACATAAAGCAGCAATATCAAAGCCACCCACATATCGAATTATATCCTGGGGCGTTCGCAGAAAATCCTTATATTTCCTAACGGCATCAGTTATTACCTGACGCTTGCGCTGAATGACCTCAGGAAAGGCCGGATTGGCACCATAGCCTACAATAAATTCGGCTGAAATCCCGGAAAGAGCATGGAGCACAGCTGATGAAGTAGTAGTATTTCCTATACCCATTTCCCCAAAGGACAATATGTTATGTCCCTGCCTTACGGCCTCATCCACCTGCTCGCAACCGGCCTTATAGGCCCTATCAAATTCCTCCGCAGTCATGGCCGGCTCCTTTAGGAAATTTCTCGTTCCCTGTCGAACCTTGCGATTAAGCCCTACCGACACCTGGCGATTGATCCCCACATCCACCACCAGCCAAGGAATATTATTGGACTGGCAAAAACAGCTGATAGTTGACAAGCCCAGCATCATATTTCTGGCCTGCAGGTAGGTTATGTCCTGTGATTGGCGAACCACACCTTCTTCCACTATACCGTTATCTGCGGCGAAAATATAGTGAAAGGGCCTAAGCTCGAATTGTATGGTTTTCCAGGCCCGCATCAGCTTCTGCACCTGAAGCTCCAGCAAGCCCAAACTCTTTTTGGGCACGGCCATTCGAGAGGTCAATCTTGCTGCTTCATCCATCTGTACCATAATTAAGCCCCCTTAGATTTTCAGCTCAACACCGCTTTTCTTCTCCCGCATGAGGATTTCTGTCAGATGAACCACCTGGGCTCCAGCCTCAATTGGCGGAATACCATTACTATAAATATTTGATACCACTGTACGCTGGGATTCCGGTTTCTTGGGACTGGATTCATAGGCCATGTACACACTCATGCTTTCACCTGTGGCCAAACCCGGTCTCTCACCAATAAGCTGAATGGTCACCTTGGCCCCCAAGGCTTCACTTATCCTGTCCATGGTAGCGACTCGACTGTAGCGAACAAATATCGGCGTACCAACCTTGTAATTTTTCTCCTTAAAGCCGTCCATCATAATGGCATACATATCCTTGAGATTGGCATTTATGGCAAAACCGCTAAGACCGTCTGCCACTATTATCTGCACATCCGGGTCATGAATGCAGTCTCGTTTTATGGCTTCAGTAGTTTCATCAGAGAAGATACGTCCCAAATCAGGTCTTCTGACATATTCTTCCTTGTTGTTTACCATGGTCTGAACCTTATAAAACCCCATTTCATCTACCAGGGATTCATCAATTTCCGTCCACACCGCGTCCTGGGCAATGGCATGATCCGCCCGAAACTTAAGCAGGGTTTCCGTCTTAAATCGGTCACCGGCCCGCCCCACTCCCAGACGGGCATTGGTGGTCTTTTTCAGGCGCTTCACCAGCTCCAGACTTTTGGGATTGTCTATTAACACCTTATCCTTAACCTCAGGCAAGGAAACGTCAGGTACAAATTCTTCATTCATCATACGGCACTCCTTAAACGCATTTCCTGTTCCCTGCTAATAAGCAGGGATGGGTCACCGGCAATACTGGACAGATTGCCCTGGGTATCAAAAATCCCCAATTCCTTCATGCGCTGCTCAAATGGGGCAATGGTATGTTTACCGCTTAACCGGCGCAACGCTGCCGCATCATGATAGCTGGTAGTCTGATACATAAGCATCACATCATCACCGGCGGGAATCCCCATAATGTAGTTGCAGTCTGCCAGAGTCAACATCATAGCCAAATTTTCCAAATCATTCTGGTCGGCCCGCATATGATTGGTATAACATACATCACAGCCCATCGGTATGCCGGTAAGCTTACCCATAAAATGGTCCTCAAGGCCAGCCCTAATCATTTGACGGCCGTCATAGAGATACTCCGGACCGATAAAGCCTACCACTGTATTTACTAAAAATGGATTATACCGCTTGGCAAAGGCATAGCAGCGAGCCTCCATAACCAGCTGGTCAGCCCCATGATTGCCATCAGCCGACAATTCCGAGCCCTGTCCCGTCTCAAAATACATGAAGTTAGGACCTGCAGAGCTTTTCCTTTCCTTCATAATGGCATAGGCCTCATCCATTAGCTTGACGTTTATACCAAAGGCCCGACTGGCCACCTCGGAGCCAGCTAAGCTCTGAAACATCAAATCCATTGGAGCCAAATTCTTTTCCAACACCTTCATTTGAGTGGTAACGTGAGCCAGCACACAATTTTGGGTTGGAATATTCCACTTCTGCATGAATTCCTTGAATTCTTTCAGAATGTCCGCCACACTGTCTATGGCATCCACTGCCGGATTTAAACCGATAACTGCATCACCTACACCGTAGCTTATCCCTTCCATAACGGAAGCCATTATTCCCGCCACATCATCAGTGGCATGGTTAGGCTGTAAGCGGGAGGATAAAGTCCCCGGCTTACCGATGGTGGTATTGCAGGTGGCTTCTACATGCATTTTCTTGGCAGCATACACCAAATCCATATTGGACATCAGTTTAGCCACAGCGGCAATCATTTCCGAAGTCAAAGCGGGACGAATAGAGGCTATTTCCGCCTCGGAGGACGACAATAATAATTCCCGAAAGTCCCCCACGGTCATGCCCTTTATGTCACCATAAACCGTTTCATCCACGGAATCCTGATCCACACGGGTAATGTCATCTATTTCATAGGGAACCACCGGATTATTGCGTAAATCCTCCAGGGTCATATCCGCTAAAACAGTCTTGGCAGCAATGCGTTCCACGGTGGATTCTGCCGCTACACCGGCCAATATATCCCCGGATTTCTCCTCATTGGCTTTGGCCAATACATCCTTTACATCCCGAAAGGAATAGGTATTACCAAATAATGTTGTTTTTAATCTCATATAATGAACCTACTTTCAACTCTTGAAAATCAATGTTTTCACCGCTACAGGAACAATTCCGGATACAGATTTTCCGATATCAACATAATCACCCTCCACAGCATGAATACGATCCAGGCAAATAATATGGCGTTGCTTGGCAAACTGACGAAGCAACATCCCCAAGGCTTTGGCAAAATCCTGCTCCACAATCACCAATAAGATATCTCCCTCATTTTGGGTAATATCGGCCAATACCTTGGCCACAGCCTTAACCGCTGTGTACTCCGGCGACCGTTTCCCAGCAAAGGATATGGCCACCTGCTGAGACTCGGGATAAAGACGTCGCTTAAGGTTATATTCTTCCTTTAGCTCCTCCACCCGTTCCGGATGATCAAGACGCAGCACCGGCACATTTTTTAAGGGCACACAGGAATCATCCATAATCACTGTACTGCCGCTTAATCGTACCGAATAACTGCCGGCACCAATTACCGTGGCCCGGATTTTTTCCCGTGGCTCCAGTACAATAATTTCCTTCTCCTGACTGAATATCTGGCGGATAGAGGCCCCCAAAAGGGGACCTATATCGCCATATTTACTTATAGTTTGGACAGAAAAATTTTCCCCATCCAATCCACTGTCATAAATACATTCAGCCACGCCACCGGAAAACATTACCCGGTTATATTTTCTATAATCTATGCCGTGATTGATGAACAATTTTTCTTCAACAGCGGTTAATTCCTGTCCCTGACAAATATGTAACAATACCTCTGCCAAGGCGTCTGTCAGTGACTTCAGGACCGCGTTGTCCGCCGTCATACCAACTGTAAGAGGTAAAGACAGCTCCTGTATCAGTGGCATGAGACGATCAGAAATATAGGTGATTTTCCCTAGCTGATCCAACCGTACCAATCGCCCACCAATATCCATTGCGAAGGAATCCTTAATTTCCTCGTTACAGAAAACTGCCGCATTAGTGGTGCCACCACCAATATCAAAATTAATTACCTCCCCGTCCCATATCCGGGAAGCCGCTGCAGCGCCGGAACCAAAGCCCGCCAACACCGATTCCAAATCTGGGCCGGCCTCGGCCACCACAAAGTCACCGGCCTCAGCAGAGAGTCCCTGCAGAGCTTGCTGGGCATTTTCCTTACGGGAAGTTTCACCGGTTATTATCACTGCTCCAGTGGAAATATCCTCCCGACGAATCCCCGCCTGCTGATATTCCTGCTGTAAAATATCTTTCAAGGCAGGAATATCAATGTGATTACTCTCTGTCAGAGGCGTAAAGTATATGCCACTTTTATAAATTATCTCTTTTTCCTTGATACGAATCTCGGGAACAGCCGTATAGGATATATTCTCTAATTTTATTCGACTGAATATCACCTGAGAGGTGGTAGTTCCCAAATCTATACCGGCACTAAGAATTACCTGTTCCATAAATCATTCCTGATCCAAAGCATCCAATACGCCAAATTCCTCATCATACGGACGAATGTGCTTGTTACCGTGAATGAAGTAATAAGCAATAGCCACCGCATAAATACCACCTACATACGGAAGGGCATCACTGGAAGCCATAACCAGACTTACCACACAGAAAATTGCCATTATCATACTGATAATTGGAATAATCGGATAGGATACCCGGAACGGACGCTTCAGGTTTGGTTCCTTGCTGCGCAGGATAAACAGGGAAATCAGGCTGGTAACATACATAACAACGGAACCATAGCAAGCAATGGTGATTACCAAATCAGTCAGACCAGTCAATGCAGTAAAGAGGCATACAATACCTGGAAGAATCAGTGCCCATACCGGGGTGTGATGCTTTTCATCAATATGTGCCAAAAACTTAGGCAAGTAACCAGTACGTGCCATAGCATAAGTCTGACGGGAATAGCCAACGATGATACCATGGAGAGAAGCAATTAAACCAAAAAGACCAATACCACTCATAAGAAGAACTGGCAGTGAACCATCACCATAAACAGCACTCAAAGCTAATGGTAATGGAAAATCAACAGCAGAAACAGCCTCAACATTACCAAGACCAGCCGTAAGGAACAAGGTCAAAGCAGCCATTACCAGCAAAGTTGCCATACCACTGAGGAAGCCCTTTGGAATATCCTTCTGCGGATCAACCATTTCCTCGGCACTCATAGCACCACCCTCAATGGCCAGATAGAACCAAATAGCGAATGGAACTGCTGCCATAACTCCGCTGAAACCATTTGGCAGCATAGGCTCGGCCAAAACTCTGGCTGCATCAAAATGTGGTGCTGCCAAAACCCAATAAACCACCAAACCAAGCAGAGCAATTACAGTTACTGTAAGCTCAAAAGTAGCGGAGGTCTTCATACCCAAATAATTCAGGAAAATGAAGAAGAAAAATGCTACCACCGTTGCCACCATAGGGTCAATCATCGGCAACAGTGCGTGCACATAGCCACCCACTGCCAAGGCAATTGCCGGTGGTGCAAATACGAATTCAATAAGGCAGCTGATACCATTAAGATATCCACCAAATTTACCCATAGCACGACGGGCATAGGCTGATGGACCACCAGCGTGTGGAATGGCTGTTGCCAGCTCCGAATAAGACAAAATAAAGGTTACATAGAAAATAGTTACCGGAATCAGGGCCAAGGCCAAGCCCATAACTCCACCCTCGGCAAAGCCATAACTCCAACCAAAGTAGTTACCAGATATAACCAGGCCAACGGCCAATGACCACAAATGAATCGGTTTTAATACCCGACTGAGGTCTTCTTCCTTCTTTGGTGCTTCCATGACGGCAGTACCACTATAATTCATGCTCATACATATTCCTCCCTTACATTCCTTCTCCCAACAAAAAAGCCGCCAAAGTATCTCGTCAGAAACTTTGACGGCTCCATTGCCAAGCATATAAATATAAACTTATACCAACAGAAAAAGCCCCACCTTACAGCACCAATGGCACTGGGGTGAAGCTTCGTTGCATGTCAGTATCAAGTTATGGGCATAATATAAATCATTTTTACATTCTTGTCAACCTTTTGTACAAAAAAATACAAATTTTGTAAAGTTTCCTATTCTCCCAAATACCATTTGATGATGGCCTGGGTACCATTATCATCCATTCCCTTGGCCGACAGCATATCGTACAGCTCCTTGGTTTTTAATAACCCTGGCAACTCCAAATTAGCTTCCTCTGCCGACTCTATGGCAATACGCATATCCTTCAGGAAATGCTTGATATAAAAGCCTGGTGCATAATCTCCCTTTAGCATGCGCCGTCCTAAATTGGATAATGACCAGGAACCAGCCGCCCCAGTCTCAATAGTCTCCAGCACCTTCTGAGGATCAAGCCCCATTTTCCGGGCATAGGCCAAGGATTCCGCCACCCCCAGCATGCCAGCGGCAATAGCTATCTGATTGGACATTTTGGTGTACTGGCCGCTGCCAGCTGGGCCAAAATAATTAATGGTCTTGCCCATAGCCTCAAATAATGGCTTAGCGGCCTTAAAAGCCTCTTCATCTCCACCAACCATAATGGCCAAAGTGGCATTTTTCGCTCCCAAATCACCACCGGATACTGGTGCATCCAAGGAGCTTACCCCTTTATCCTTGGCTGCTTCATATATCTTCTTGGCCAGCTTAGGGCTGGAGGTAGTCATATCGATGATAATTCCCCCCTGCTTGGTGGAAAGTACTCCCTTGTCCCCTAAATATACTTCCTCCACATCCTTAGGATAACCCACAATGGAAATAACTGCATCCACTGATGCGGCCAGCTCTGCCGGGGTATCACTCCACTGCATACCCTCCTCCAGCAACGGTTGGGCCTTGGCTTTGGTGCGGTTGTAAACAGTAACCTCAAAGCCAGCTGCCTGCAAATGGCGGGCCATACTGCTGCCCATAACCCCAGTACCGATAAATCCAACTTTCTTTATGGCCATCTTTCTCCTCCAATTCTTTCTAAACAATTACCAACTTGAATACAGCCTCTTTATTCTACAACCACCTGTCCTATTCCTGCCAAAATAACCGACAATGTAAAATACTCCCCAAAATAAAACCGGAACTATTTCTCCTAAACAGTTCCGGTTATTTTCTATACAGCTAAATTATTTAACAAATCTCGCAGCACCACAATCTCATCCTTGGTGAAGGTTACTCCCTTGCCTCTACGGCTGCGATCCGGTGCCCATTCCCGGATATCATATTTGGGATTGAGATGATTCCAGGATACCAGATTAAGCTCCTTGCGCCACCCTCGGCGATCCTCCCCAATAACTCCCATTTCTTCCTTAACTTCACATGTAATTTCTCCTGTTGACATTTAATAACCACCCTTCTTATTTTTCTAATTCTATTAATTATATTACCAAATAATATTAGGTAAGTAAATAATATTATATAATAATTTAAAATTTATAATAAAAAAGAAGGTTATTCCTAACCTTCCAAAGTATATACCTGTTTTTTATTTCATGTCGCCATCCCAGCGATTGAACAACTGATTTTCAATCCCCAAATGGTCACAAATCTTGCCCACCAGCATGTCCACCAAGTCCATGATGGTGGTCGGCTTATGATAAAAACCTGGACACGCGGGAATGATTATTGCCCCGATTTGGGCAGCCTTTAACATATTTTCCAAATGCCCTTGATGCATCGGAGTTTCCCGGGGAACTAACACCAGTTTTCTCCCTTCCTTGAGCATCACATCGGCGGCCCGGGTAAGGAGATTATCCGTCACCCCGCTGGCAATGGATGCCACGGTTTTCATGGATGCAGGCACTACCACCATGGCATCAGCCCTAAATGAACCACTGGCAATGGATGCCCCGATATTGTGCACATCGTGCAGCATATCTACTGAACCCAAAATCCTTTCGTATATATCAGAGCATTCGTACTTCACCACCTGCTCACCACTGTCAGTAAGCACTGCGTGAACCTGATGCCCCATTTCTTTCAGCACCTCAATTAGACGCAAGCCATAAATACTGCCGCTTGCCCCGGTTATTCCAACAATTATCTTCATGTTTCCTCCAAAAACGGTTACCCTTTATACCTCAAAAGCATTTTCAATCAGCCTGAAAGACATATTACCACTTTTCGGTGCCAGTACCTCCAGCACATCAAAACGACAGGCATGGTCATAAAGCTTTTTATACTGTATATAGCACTGGGCCGTACGAATAATTTTTCTTTGCTTTAAATAATTAACTGCCTCAGCTGGCACCCCATAAGCCAGTGTGCCTCTGGTTTTTACCTCCACAAAGACTATCAATTGACCCCTGGAGACAATTAAATCAATCTCCCCGGTCTTGGCCCGAAAATTCCTTTCCAGGACCGTGTAACCGTGATTTTCCAAATAAGCAGCTGCTGCCTGCTCCCCCTTATTTCCTACTATCTTGTTATTCATCATGTTTGTTGCCTAAAAACTACTTATAGCCCCTTCATAGGCGGCATATTACCGTTTCTTTCCTTACGGCGTTGGTCAATCCTGTAAACATAGGCCAAGATTTCTGCCACCGTAGTATATAGCTCAGTCGGAATTTCCTTATCCAATTCCAACGCCATCAGCATATTAACCAAGGATTTATTTTGATAAACCGGAACTTTTCCCTTGCGGGCCGCTTCCAGAATATTCTCCGCCACATGGCCTTTACCCTTGGCCACAACCTTTGGGGCCGCATTTTTTTCGTAATCATATTTTAAGGCAACGGCCTTTTTTTCCGCCAGAGCTTCTGCTGCCTGCTCCTCCGGAGTTTTTTCCTTATCATTAGCCATTGTTCACAGTCCCTATCTTCAAATCTGTAAGATTAATCGGCGTGTTGTACAGTGCCTTACGAATATCCGGCAAATACTCGCTGAATTCCGCCACCGAATCCTTGTCCGAGAAAATAACCCGCAAATTGAGATTATTCCCTTCGTAGAGCCGGCACACCACATCCACCGCACCGATGGATTCCGTAAGAACACATACCCGGAACCAGGTATCCTTGCGCATTACGCCCTTCTCGTCCTCATGGGCTGGCTCATCATATACATGTACATAAGCCGGGTAGCTCTGGGTTGTGCCATCCCCCAAATACAGTGGCATCATAAAGGAAATGGATTTCTGACCGTCAGCCTTATAGGATCCTTCACTATGCATGGAGCCTTTCATGGAATTCACGAAATTGTTTATTTCCTTGCTGGCTGACCGATAATTGTGCCCCTTCATCTTCTTTAACTGGCTGAGGTCACAAAGCTGCATAAAGGCCCAAAGTTTTGGCAGTTCTTCCAATCCCATTCGTTGACCAGCCTGCTGAACTGAGGCCGGTATATTGCTTTGTATAGTTCGAAGCAGTAAATTTAATTGCTTGGCATCCTGCTCCGGTAATTCTCCCTGGGTTTTATTAATAAAATTATTCAGCAGTTCTACATCCTTCGGGGAAAGATCCGCATTTTTTAAGATCAATTGCCCTACATCCTTCAGCACCGTAGCCACTTGCTGATTGTCCATTTGCACCACAGATGGCTGGGTAGTTGTGGAGGAATTCCCCGCATTTTCCGGCATGTTGTTCGGGGAACCAAAACGGCTAAATATCTGCTTAAACAGCGGGTTCAGCTCACCATCTCCGGCCCCCTGACGGGAAACCGTACCTTCATAAGCCATACCGGCATTATTCAAGCGCACATTAACATTTTCATTGGCTGAATTCGACTCCCCAATGAATTTTACCCCTCCCTCCCGTTTCAGGAAGGAATCCGGCAAATTCTGCAGCTCTTCCGGTGTCAAAGGAGTCTCCGCCATAGGCGTGTTACTCATAGGAGCGGAATTATTACTGCTTGTGGCTCCATTCGCTCCGGTATTTACAGCATTATTGGCCAGCGGAGTATTCACATTAGCGTTGTTAACCTGGGCTGACGGCTGTGCCGCAGCGTTAGGATTTGCAGTAGCCCCTTGTGGTGCTGCCTCCCCTTGGTTAGCCATAGCATTGGCATTTGTACCAGCATTTAAGTTCCCGGTTATATCACTGGCCATAGAAGGTGTATTTACAAAGGCTGGACTATTCGCCGCTTGAGTATTTGACATTTGGGAATTTCCCATAGATGGATTTGCCATCTGGGAGTTAGTCATCTGGTTATTTCCCATCTGCAGGTTGGCCATCTGCTGGTTCCCCATCGGAGTACCAGCCATCTGGGCATTACCTGTCGATGGCCCTGCAGCAGTCTGCTGGCCGCCCCCTGTAAAGGTAGATTTCGGGAAAAAAGCATCCACCAGCTTATTTAAAAAATTTAACCCCTCAGACTGCACCGGAGCACTATTCACCGGCTGACTTACGCTTAAAGATGTCAGTTGGCTCAACAACTGCTCCAGCTGCCTGGCAACCTGTGGATTGTCCTCATCCTGAATAAGCTGAAAAGCCAGTTTATTCAGGTTAACCGCTTCCATGCTGCTATCCTTGGTCAAAACTGTTTTCAGATTATCAAATACCACCTGTAAATCTTCACTAAGCTCACCTAAAGAGCCCTGATCCGAAAGATACCCCAAATGATGGAGCATCCGGCTCAGGGTGTTAAGCTGCTCAACGGAAAACTTCTGACTGGCTAAAGAGCTTCCCACGCCTTCACTTACCGTAGCTTCCAAAGAAAAAGCACTGCGCATTATATTGCTTATGATTTCCTTTAATTGGCTGGGAATGGCATTTTCTGCATCAGAAGTATGGCTGGAAATCTTGGAAAGGACCTCCGCCATATTTTCAATGGAATTTTTTATGCTTACATCGGTTCTGGGAGCAAAGCCAGCACCGCTGCCTCCGTCCCGTCTAACTGATATTTTTTCGCCTTTAGTTTCTTGCGTTCGTTCTGGTGCCTGCACTGACGGCGTCATACCAGTAACATTTGTTGCCATGACCGTACCACCTCCTGGCAAACAGGAATTACAACTAGATCATTGATTTTATCGGTTCAAAGGACCGTCTGTGGATAGGGCATGGACCATACTGTTTAATGGCAGCAACATGACTTGCCGTGCCATATCCCTTGTGCTCGGCAAAGCCGTATTCGGGATATTTTTTATCGTATTCATCCATAAGTCGATCTCGGGAAACCTTGGCAATAACCGAAGCCGCCGCAATAGACGCCGATTTGGCATCACCCTTGATCAGCGACAAGGATGGCATGGGCAAATTTTCCAGCTTTACGGCATCCAAAAGCACCTTGTCCGGTTGTGGCTCCAAGGCAAATATGGCTTCATACATGCCATTCATGGTTGCCTGCAAAATATTTACCCGGTCAATGGTCCGCTCATCAACAAATACCTGCTTTACGGAAAGAGCCTTGGCCATTATCTCATCATAAAGTTCCTCGCGAACCTTCTCAGACAATTTCTTGGAATCATTTATTCTCGGCAATATAAGCCCTGGGGGCAATATTACCGCTGCCACGGAAACCGGACCGGCCAATGGCCCCCGGCCTGCTTCGTCCACACCGGCTATTACGTTATGGCCTTCCTGTCTGGCTTCATCCTCAAAGCGAAACATGGCCTTAACCCGGGCAATTTCCGCCTGCTTTCTCTCATATCTTTTTATGATTTTGGCGGCAGCGGCCCGCTTATCATTACGGCAGGCCTCAATTAATTCTTCTGAAACCTCGTCTGAGGCAAACAGTCCCTCTATTTGTTTTATCGACAAGTCCGCTATATTCATTAATCCTTCTCCAAATTATTCTCTGTCTCCTCGCTGGCTGGTGGAACATCCAAACTGATAGTCCCCAGCTTGCCACTTCTGAAATCCGTAAGGACAATACGCTGTGCCTTCTCTGTATCCACAACGCCGCCCTTCATCAAGCAGCCCCGTTTTTTGCCAATTAGCTCCAAAAGCTCCAATGCGGTCTCCGGCAAGCCATCAGTAATTTTATATCGCTCGCTTATTCTGGCCGGATACAGCTTTAACATGGTATCCAGGAACACTTCTGTAATCAGTTCCCGATCAATGGCTTCATCATTAATCGCCCCGGTAAAGGCCAGCTTTAACCCGGCAGTCATATCCTCAAATTTAGGCCACAATATACCCGGAGTATCGAGAAGCTCCAGGTTACCACCTAATCGAATCCATTGCTTTGCTCTGGTAACACCCGGCTTATCGGCGGTTTTGGCCTTATTGGAGCCTGCCAGACGATTAATCAGGGAAGATTTCCCAACATTAGGAATACCCAAAATCATTACCCGGGCAGCCCGAGCCTTAGCCCCCTTGGACACCAGCTTTTCTGTTTTGTCCTTGGCCAAGTCCTCCGTTATCTGTACCAGCTGCTTAATGCCTTTGCCCTGGGTAGCATCCACCGCCACAGCCTTGATACCCTGACTGCGGAAATAATTAACCCACTTTTTGGTAATGGCCGGATCCGCCAAATCGGATTTATTCAGCGCCACCAGCTTTGGTTTTCCGGCAATAATTTCCTGTAGCATAGGATTAGCACTGCTGTAAGGAATACGGGCATCCAAAAGCTCGATTACCACATCCACCAATTTAAGGTTTTCCGTGATAATCTTTCTGGCCTTGGTCATATGACCAGGGAACCATTGAACATTAGGCAGCACCTGCTCCGCTGCCAGCTTTTTTATACTTGCTTCCCGTTCCTTTGTATAGTCATTCATCAAATATATTCTCCTTAACACTGTTTACTTATTTACATACATAATCAGTATAGCGGAAGACATCTTTATTATCAAACCATAGTTATCGGCCAATACATTCCGCCAAAAGGGCCTGCACCCGATAAACATCCGCATCAGCGCTAAAGGTCTTCACTATAGGCTGGGTTCCCATATCAGCAACCCAGATTTTTAACTCCGCATCAAGATCAAAATACCCCGCCGATTCCACCTCAAAGTGCCGGATATTCTTGTACGGTATGGAATGGTAATTTACCTTTTTACCGGTTGTTCCCTGAATATCCACTATTATCAGCCGATAATCCGTAAAAATCATCAAATCTCTGATCCACTGATACGCCTGCACTACCGTTTCATTCGGTCCAAAAAGCTTGGCATAATCCTTCTTTACATCCTCAATATCCGTCTCGGCTGCATTCCCCATCAAACCACTAATAATCCCCATAAATTTTACCTCCCTAAAATTTGATATTCATTGTAAAACACAGCAAATCAATAGTTTTCTTAAACTGCCTCGTCGTCACCTGCCAACGTTGGTTCCAACAAATCCTCCATATTACAATGCAGGGCTTTGCTGAGTTTATATAAGGTTACCGCCGAAGTCTTGTTTATATCACGCTGCCCCTGTTCAAAAAGTTGTATTTGCCGCAGAGGTACCTCAGACTCATTAGCAAGCTCTGATTGGGACAATCCCGCATTATCCCGCCGCATACGCAACCTGGTAAATGGATTTGCCTGCTTTACCAGTGCGTTCATTCGCTCCACAAAATGGGACAGATCCATTTCATGGTACAAAGGATACATGTCAATTATATCTTCCAATGTGATAACCCTAAGAATATCGGCAAATGACAAATCCATATACCACTGGTAATATGCCAACGCCCACCCAGCCCAATATTCCGGTGTTTTATCTACATACATTATATCTTCCTTTTCAGGATAGGAAATGTGTACTTCACTTAAAACCTGTCTGGCAAATTCACACCCGCTCATTCCGGCAACATAACGAGGGTTCCCCTTGGCAAATTGCTTGGCACTGGCACTGACTATTAAAGCCTTAGCCAAATCATTTGGTTCTATTTCCAAAGACATAATGGCAAAATCCACGGCATGGCCCAATATATTCTGGGCACTGGACAAATACATTTCATCGTAAGCGCGAATCCCCATTTTTTATCCCTTCTCTCATAATATCCAACATATACAGCTCAGAAACACCGGCATTACCAGTCCTTCTTTTACGGTATTCCCGTCTTGCATCCCTGTCCCTGACAGACTTTTTTTCATACCACACATTAGCTTCTGCTGGTTCAGCTCCCAAGAATTTAAGGTGACTATAGGCCTTTTCACTTTTAATTACGATTTGTTCTCCCAGTTTGCCAAGCCGCATGGCCTCAGATAGTTTATTCAAAGATATTGTTCCACTAATAAAATCCTGAGCAAAGCTAAAATAAGAATCATCTGCCCGATAACCAATAACAAGGTCATATTTATCAGGATCAACAAAAAAACTTTGTTGCAGGTACACCTTTGCTTCCTCAGCAATACTGCTACTTTGCCAATAGCTACGATACTTGGTCAGCACTGCCAGCCAATTAAGGATATGGTAGTCTGGTGAATTCAAATTTAGGATGGCCAGCCCCTCCATAGCCAATTCATAGCTGTTGGCAAAACCATCTGTATTGTTGGCGCAGGCCCACTCCTTGGCTAGCTCCAAATTTTCTGTCATATAAAACCCATGACCATAATCATTGTATCGTTTTCCTCCATGGAAGACGGGTCTCCCTACAATGTGGTCTGAACCATGATAGACAATCATCCAGCCACCCCCTCGGTAAAATTATATCGCTAAAGAGATATAGGTGCAAGGGATGATTTTTAACCTTTTGCAAGCTTTATTTTCACCACATAAAAACTCCCAGATGATTACATTTCTAACCACCTGGGAATATATGTTAATCCTTATATTTTTCCCACAAAGCCTTTGCATCAGCCTGCAGTTGGTTGCGCAAGTTACCAGGCTTTAATATCTCCACATAAGGACCAAATTGCAGAGCCCAATATCTGAGCGCCGAATAATTACATTTTAAGCGGACAATGATATACTCATCTGTCTTTTTCTCAATTTTGAAATCCGTGCCAAACCAATCCGTCAAATTCCACATCATATCAACTGTGGTTTTAATCTCGGCCCACACACTTTCCCCACTGAACATATAAATATGCTCTGCCATGTGTTTGGGCAGGTTCAGCCCATTAGCCAGTTCCGGTATTTTCTTTTTTGGCTTACGTGCCTCATCCATACATTCCACATCGGTCATCTTATCCAGGCGAAAATGTATGATGTTATCGTACTGATCAAGATTGCCAATAAGATAAAAACGCCCATTGTTGGCCACAATCTGATAAGGATTGACTATATACGGTTCCTGCCGTTTCAGGTGCAGCTTAAAATCCGTTCCCATATCATTATAGAAAAAGCGGATTTTCTTCTGCTTATCTATGGCATTATTTATGGTATCCAGCCAGTACATGGCCTGCTTATTTATGGTGCGGTTCAGATTAGGTAAATTGCACACATGGGAAACCTTGGATTTAAAATATTTACTGGCAAAGCCCTTCAGCTTATCTATAAGCTCCTGGGCCTGTTTGGTGGAAATGGACTTGGAAAATAGCACGCTGTCTATTAAAATTCGCAGCTCCGACTCATCAAATTCCCGTGAAATGAGCTTATATCCCCGGTCATAGACAATATCCCAGCCCAACTCGATCCATTCATCAATATAAGCCTTCACCGTCCGCCGGTCGCAAATCACGTCATAATCACTTTCCAGCCGCTTCAATATCTCCTGCTGGGTCAGGGCATGATTTTCATCCGAATACTCCCGCAAGATATTTAGGATATACATATTCAGCAATCGTTTATTCCCTGTGCCTTCCATAACCTTCCCCACCTTCTGCCAGAATATTACTTTACCTCGGATATCTTCTACAAAGCCTCGTATAATCCTTTTTTCACCATATATATCTACAAAGATATATTCTGCAAATGAAGCTTGCTTATTTCATGATATTAGCAAATTCTTCAGGATAGTAATACCTATAATGCATCAACCTATATACCGCCAGTGCATAACTGATACCACTGGCTCTTGAGAATAGATATCTTATCTTTTTACAGGAATCAATATACCAGTTAGGAATATTAAAGCTTCTCATAGATTCTATCCATTCCTTCTTTAGCCCGCGCCCTGTACGAACCGCTTCCATAATTTCAAAGGCCAATTCTCGGTCCATTCCTTTTTGTTCAAGAGTTTGTAATATATCTTCCCTAAAAGCAATACATTCATGCACTGGAATTCCCTTATCATTTATCAATCTTTCTGCATTACAATCCCAAGTTCCAGTTCCGCTATTAAAACCAAAAGAACGCAATATATCCGAAAACCGCTTAGGTTGCATGTGACAAACAAATTCACCTATGATGTTTATCGCTTCTTCCTCTGACAAGGATTCCATCACCTTAACATCATTAAATGGCATATCTTCTGGAGAAAATCCGGTAGCATCTTTCAATTTCTTCAACCATGTTGGCATCTTAGTTCCATATATTTTAAGTTGCATCATACTCTTGTCTAATTCATAATGTCTAAAATGCGTTTTAGTAAGCTTACCAAGTTCACAATCCTGTACAGGTGTAATCGTATTAATATCGAAACCTTCAGGGACAACAAATATATTTCCAGGAGTAATACCATCACACCATTTCACACCAGCTAGTTTCTCAGTTATTTCTTCAATAATACCTTTATCTGTTGAAATATTCGTTTTAATATATTTCTTTGCTCTAGCTTTAACTTTTTTATCTGCCATTGGCCTCATTGAACCTATTGAACCGCCCCAATATATTCCACCAATCCCTGGAACTTCTGACAAGGTCTTTATTGTCTTTAATTGATACTCCTCTGAAAAATTAAAGCAAAAGTCCAACATTCCATCCAAGTCATATCCCAGTAAACTTTCTAATGGTAAATCAAAGCCATCCTTCGCAAGTGCCTCTCCACATATAGGGCAATTTCTGTCAGGCAAGTCTATTCCCACATCACCTACATAAAAACCAGCTATATCTTGTACTTTAAAATTCGTATAACCACATTTCCGGCAACGATAATGTGGTGGCAAAGGATTAAAATCTGTAATATCTGCCAAATATGCTGTAAATGACGAACCGGTTAAGGCCCTACTTTCTACGGGATACCCTGCATCTTTGCTCTTTTTTATAATATCCCTATAAATCATATAAACTGATGCAAATTCGTTATTTTTTATGACTGTCATTTCTATTTCCAGTCGATTTGCGACTTCTTTAGGTAGTTTTTCACCATAGAGCTCTCTAGCCTTTTCATAACATATTTCTTCTAATCTTTCATATGCATGGGGGTACTCTGGATAAGCCATACTTTTCGGGATAGGGGCCATCATTTCTATGCCGTCAACAACTTTTTGCGGATTAGTCAATACGACCTCTCTGGCGACCTCTTCCCCCAAAAAACTAAATGCTGTCAATAACTCTTCCGTAGTCATAAGGTGATGTTGAACATCTGTTGACTCCACTACCTTAGAATTTGTTGCATATAGCAAGGTATTAAAAGTTTTTTCTTCCTTTGGTTCAACATAATATACATTAGACGAAGCTACTACCGGGACAGAATTTTTCTTTCCCAAGGCCGCTATCCTCTCTATGTAATTCTCCATTTCTTTTGCAGAATATCCACTGCTATTACCCGCCAAAGGTGCCAACATATTATTAACTGTCTCAATTTCAATAAAATCATAAAATTCAATCAGCCCTTTGAGTTCTACATCATTTTTATCACTATAAAGTGCTGCAAAAATCTCCCCCTTTTGTGCGCAACTTCCTATAAGGAGATTTACACGCCTTTTTTCTATTTCACCTTTAGGCAGCTTCGCCAGATGGTGACTATAGTATTTAGTATTTGCTAATGAAACCAGTTCATAAAGGCTCTTTAAACCATCCGCCCCATTCTTGGCAATAATAAGCCCTCTATATAACTGGCTTTCATTATTCGAATCATCAATAATGTCTATTTCTACTCCATAATAAAATATACGCCGTGGCCTGCTATCATTTTTCTTTTCATAATATCTTTGCCATGCCTCGTACACTTCCGGAAATGCCTGCACAGATCCTAAATCTGTAATTGCTATGCCTTGCATCCCAAGTGCTTGGGCTTTTTTAAGCAATTCACCAGCATCAGCCAAACCTATTTTTTCACTCATATTAGTATGACAATGCAATTCAACTCTTCCAGTCATATCCAACGCCTCCATTCAATTTTTTTTATAAAATAAAACACATCTATCTTGCTAAGCTCATTCTAGCAAAATAGATGTGCATAATTTTGTACATAGTATTGGATTGTATTTCTGTTACTGATAACCAATTAATGCAAACGCTTTTATCTTATCGGCTAATAAATCATCTGGTACAACTGCCACTGCTGCCGCAAAATCTTAATTTGATGTTTTAAGCTCCTTATGTACACATATCTATTCCAGTTTTAAAATATCATCGACAACACTATCTATAGTTGAAAAAACTATATTCATATATTCCTTAAATCCCGCTTCATCAAACAATCTCAAATACCCCTGATTTGGTGATATAAAGTTTACACTACTATCTTCACCTAAATGCCTCCACCAATACCAATTTTTTTCTGATTTTCCTTTTTGAGGCATTAACTTTGTGGTTACATACCGCTCTCCATAATCTGTCTTCCCTTCTGTCCAGTTATTTTCTCCATTCCATGGGCAAACACCAAAGTATAACTGTTCATTAATCTCAAATCTGAGTACCAATTTATTATGCAGCTTATCATCATTAACAGGAATTATATAATTAATTGACGGCCATGTATTTCCAACTTTATATTTCTTATAAAAATTATTAGTTTGTTCTTCATATTGATCTATACAATCAAGATACCCCTTCTGCTCCATATAATTCTTTATAGAAGAAAATACTTCACGCATCTTATCTGCTTTAATATCCGGCAAAACACTTGCTATCTCCATGGCAGCAACTAAATTATCATGTGATGACATAATTTTATCTTTTATTTCCATTGCCAATTTCCCTCCACTTTTACTGGTTAAATCTCTGATAACATTTCTAAATTGAACTAACAGTTCTCTCACAGAATATATCTGCTCTATTTCCTCTGCTGAAATGCTTGCTTCCAACCAATTAAGAATCTCTTGGTCAAAGGAAATACATTGAAATTGCTCCGTTGAAAGTTTTCCCTTGCTTTCACTACCAGGTTCATGTCCATCCAATGTTAGATAGTAAACCTTTACCTCAGGGTCTTTTTTCACAGTATAATTATAATAATCCTGACATTGCTTATCCTGATCTCCTGCATAAACCTTGACCTCAATTGGGAATAAACGATTGCCAATATGGATAACTATATCTATTCGACGCGAGTTATCGATGAATTCTTCACAGATTACCTTAGCATTGTTATATTCCGTATCACTAAATCCAATGTCAGCGGGTTTTAGAACTATTCTTATAAACTTCTTGAGAAAAATACTCCCCTGTCCGTGGCTTCCAAGCGGATCTAAAAGTTCCCTTAAAAATCTGCAAATCTGTACCTCACTGCTGGCAATTCTTTGAATATAAAAACATTAAACTCTTTGCCATTTCTAAAGTTTTCTGCCCGATGTGAGGCAACTAATACACGAACCTCCTCCAAAAGCTCAATCATCTTTTTATTCATGATGTCACCCCCATTGCCTTTATTATTTTCCATTTTCAGAATCTCCCTTAGTAATGCCCTATAAATTACTCATTTTTTATTTTCTGCACCCTATCGTAAAATCCTTTTACATTTTTCCCTTTAGAAGATACTGCCCATAACATCTTCAAAATACTCAGCAATTCCTTCTGTATAATTGTAGTTTTCATAGTTATCAGGGAATAGGCTACTAGCACCGCCAAATACCGGGGCTGGCAATTCACCTCTTCTTTTTACAACATACTCAAACGCATATGCTAGTTCTGGAATATAAATCTGTTCACATACACATGCAATACTGATACACCACAGCTTTTCAATAATCATGAGGCATTTACCTACAAGATCATTATTGTCATCATCCAACTTTTCATCGCCGTTATCTTTACACATCTTATATAGTATCGCTTTAATTTCGTCCTGTGTTTCAGCATGCGGCTCAAATATCTGCTTTCGATACTGAGCCGCACTTAATTTCTTAAAACCAGCTTTATCTCTATAAACCAGCTTACTTAGGTAATATAACCTTGTGCAAACTGATAATAGCCTTAAATAATCCCATTCGCCTGCCAGCCCTTTAGAAATCAAATATACTGTGTTATTGGTAACAGGAACCTGAATATCCCATATAAATTCCTCAATGGTTCTTCGTGTTGTCACAATTTGACCAACAAGGGGCTTTGCAATAATAATTCCATTTGTTTCTCTATTTATAACCATCACCTCATTCATTTAACATATTTAACGCTTCCCGATCTGTTGTTAAACCATACCAATGGTCCATTAGTACATCTTTATATTTAATAATCCATCTGCTAACCACATCAAAAGCAACTATTCTTTTATCCCTGACAAGAATAACAGGCTCATCATCTATAGATACTGGAATTATACTATCTTCATCTATTTTCACTGCCAAGTATGGGATAAAATATACATTTTCAACTTCGTCAGAGAAAATGCATATATCATACGGAAGTTTAGTGTCCTTTGCCGACACAACAGCCATATCCTCGGAATTAAATTCTTTCCTATACAACATCCTGTAAAACCTCGCCATATTTTATTCCAGCTCGTTCAAAAACATTCCCTGTCCAGTTTTGCACGACAATCCTTCCATATAGTACGTTGCTTCCTTTTGATTAAAGTTTTCTTATTCATACTATAGCAAACGTGATGTGCATTTTATTGTACATAAAAACTCCCAGATGATTTTATAACCACCTAGGAGAATTTTAGTTTTTCAAGGGTATTATTAACAATCTGACACACCATCGCCAATAAATGCCCTTGCCATCTTAGATAACAGTTTTTTCAGTTCCTTGGCAAATATTATCTTTACATTCTTTTCTTCTGCATATTTTTCCAAATCTTTATTTAATTCAGCTTCAGCCTTTGTAATAATGAGGTACTTATCTATTAAAATAGCATCTTCTTCTTTTGAAAAATAATCATTTGCCTTACAAATTTGGTCTACAGGATTATTTCCAACAATATCACTGTAATCCTTCACTTGAATAGCGATAACATATGTATTGTTAAAGATTCCAGGTATTCTGATTATTATATCAGCACCATGATTTTTTTCTAGCCTATTACTGGTTGTTTCAATATTATAGCTATCAGGAAGCATTCTTTTAAATCCCTCGCCAAGGATATACTCCCATTCAGAGGCCTGTGTATCCTTATCAAGAGCCATATAGAGTTCATCTGCTATCTTATCCTCATCAAATGTGTCTTCTACACGTTTTCTGAAGCGTTCTTCAAATGTAGTATTATTTCTTAGCTCTGTATCAGATGTCTCTAAAATTTTATTGATTTCATCTTTACATCTATTAATATTCCAAAATCTGGAACGGCATTTTAATGTCTCACGAATATTTCCACCCACGTTATCATTATATCGTGAAAAACATTTCCTAAATTTCACAGGAAAAATATGTCCGTAATCTCCTATTTTAGGATCTATATTAAAATCATATCCTGTATTAAAGTCTTCTACAGCCTCAACAATCGCTACTTCATCCCACCCCTCAATACGTGGAACTAGCAGAATATCTCCCTTTTTCACCTTATTTAAAATAGGAAAATTTCTTCTTGCAGATATGTCTACATTATCACCTTTCAAATTTTGTGATTTATCATACCCCCAGCCCTGACGAAGACGATTATCCAGTATTTCTTGATAGAAATACTCTCTCGCATTAGTATCAATACGATATCCCCAATAGTTTGCCATAATTATCCCCCTTTTCAGCACATCTTTTTTCCAGCTACCAACATAAACGTTTTAGCGTCTTGGTCTGCTCCTACTATTCTGCATTAACCATTAAATAAATATTTATCCGGCAATTCTGCGAATTCTTCTGCGGCCCCAGAGAGCTTATGATCCACACCGGGTAATACATCTTTCGTAATATTCTTCCCTTTGATAGTATCAATCAACTCAATGTACTTATATGATGGATCACGGTCTCCCCATAGCATTGTCATTTGCTGACTGGTCAAAAGCTTTTCCAATCCAGCATGTGAACGGTGCCAGTTTATCATCAGGGGCATATTTAACAGCAACCACTTCGTAACCCAATCATATTGATAGGCGTACATAGCCCCGTACTGTGCTCCCTTTGATACACCGAAATAATAGGCTTTTTCCAGCGTATTTTCTTCCCAATATTTCTTGGCTACCGACATGGTAACAGCCATATTATCCGCTGCAGCTAGCTCCACAGGATTGTCACTGACAATAACCCCAAAACCATATTTGGACTGGATTTTTTTCGCCATGGTCAAATACTTATTTTCATGTCCGTATATCGTTCCCCCACTGCCGGTTTTAATAATAAGCAGGCCATTATTGCCTTCCATCAAGCCGAAATTAACACCGTTGTAGTTCATCGTGGCTTCGTAGTCCATTTCATTTCTCCAACACAAAGCCGCTCCAGGTATCAGCATATTGCAAAAGTAGTGTTAGCGGACTTTCGTGGGTGGCAACACTTCGATTATCCTCCACATATTGTCCATCATGATAGACAATAGCCTGCACCTCTTCCTCCGTAAGGGGAAATCTTTGAGCTACCAGATATAAACTACGCACCGGAACACTCAAATATATAAGGTCATTGTTCCAGTAATACGGATTTTTATATTTGCTATCCGGTGGATTTTTGATATAAAGAGGATTCCCCGGCATTCCTGTTTTCCCCAAATCGTGCATAAGGGCCACTATAACGCAGCTTTCATCGGAAATTTCCGGTGCAATGGCTGCTTTTATTTTCAGCATTGTTTCCGCCACATTGATACTATGCTCTAATAAGCCTTGCTCGCAGTTAAGGTGAAATTTAGTAGATGCAGGAGCTGTTAAATATACTGTTTCCTCCTCTACAAAACGTATTAGTTCTGTAAACTGCTCCCGCCGGTCTACCACCTTGTCCTTCAAAACCTTGAGGCGTTTCATTAGCTCTACTTTTTTTTCCTCATTCTGATATTTCATTCTATTGCACCTAAAACCCTTTCTTTGTATTAGCTATTAATGCCTTAACTTCTATTTGACACCTAAAAATACCTGCCACAATTCAGATATTATTAAACTACAAGTTGTAGGGATTTTTTGATATCCTGAATATCCCTGAATGTTAAAGTTTTCTTGTCCAGCAAGCCTTCTACTACAGCATCCAAAAATGCCCTGTTATCAATAATTATCTTTTTTGCTTTACTATATAGGCGCTCAGCTTCCATTGATATTGCCCGGACTTCCTGCTCCTTTTCATATTCTGCATTTCTGTATTTGTCGGCATTTTCAAATCCGTAGAGTCCAAGGTTTAAGGCATCATCTATAGTTTCAAATGCATCAATAAGGTCAGACTCACACCCCATGTCAAGTTCACCTAATACGACTTCTGTTGCAGCTCTTCCCCCAAAATCACGCAACACATTACATTCCCATTTTTTATATGTCACAACCGTATCTAACATTTTTCTATATCTAGTCATTCCACCAATGTTACTGGAATTTTTTCCACTACGAACAGATGAAAAATTGACACTGCCCGGCTCTAATATTTCACTTATTACAGCATGCCCAGCTTCATGAATAGCAATTACTTTCAATTTTGATTTATCACATTCTGACAGTTCTTCCGGAGAATGAAAAATTAGTTGTAAACAAGCATTAGTCAAATCCTGTTGACAAATTTTTCCTCTGTTTTCAAACCCGGCATAAATTCCAGCCTCATTTATAACTGTTTCCAATTTGGCACAGGACTCTCCTTCCATCATTCTTGCCACCAATTCAGCATCAATATCTTCCATGGTTTCCATTTTATTAAGATATTGTTCAATTATTCGTATCCCGTCCTCATATTCAGGAACATCTACACTTATTATCTTGTCAAATCGACCTACTCGCCGTAAGGATTTAGGCAAACGCTGTATATCATTTACCGTAGCCAGTATAAATACACCCTGCCCTTTGCAATCATCAATACAGGACTGTATGGTTACATATTCTTCGGCATTAGGATGATTTTCATCTTCATTGGCAAATTTATCCATATCATCAAGGAACACGATTGCCGTATTTTCAGCTTTGGCCTGTTCAAATACATCCTTTATCTCGTTTACAAATTCCCCATTAGGCTTCTCTTTTCTGAGAGTAAATACCTTGCAACCAGATTCAGCAATAAAGCATTTTGCCATTAAGGTCTTACCTAATCCTGGTTCCCCTTCCAACAAAAGTCCGCTAGGGATATTCACACCTAATTTTTCATACTTTTTCGGATTCTTTAAAATATCACAATACCTTTTCATTTCCATTTTTATGGATTCATACCCTATAACCTTGTCAAATGCACTCATTTCAAGCACCTCCACTTTATAATACATCTTCTTATTATTTTTCCTGGACATAATATATCAAAGTCAATGTACATTTCTATGTACATAAAAAACTCCCAGGTGATTAGATTTCACCTGAGAGCTTATCAATACAAGTATTATGTTTTCTCGAAACGCTATCATATCAAAGCGCTATATTTTTATTATTGTATTTGCTGAGCCAGTTCTTGAATCTGCTGACTAGAAAGACTGGTATATTCTACAATTTTCTCAACCGGTTCGTTTTTTCGAAGCATTTTCATTGCTATCTGAGATTGACTCTCTGCAAAACCTTCCTGACGGGCATCATTCTTCATATCTTCTATTGCCTTGCACATATTTATCTTCTCCTCTCCTTCGGGAATCTTAAAATCAACATTGGCACATACGCTTATAGTTTGTGCGGCTTCTCTGTCCAATGATTTGTATTTAGGATCACTGTCCACTAATTCCATTATGCCTTTCTTGTCCTTGGAATGTTTAATAAACTTCAAAACTTCCCGCAAATCAGATTTAAACACATCCAATTCGTCATCAGTCATCATAGCTGGAGATACCAAATTAATATGATAATTCGGAGATACCCCATTTCTTGTTTTTTTTCTATATTGCATTTATATATCTATATAAAGAATTATTTTTTCAGCTACCTTTTCTTGATAATATTAAGTAAATCTATATAATTTTTTAATATTTTTATAATATTCAGTCAATATCTTTAACATTTTAATACAGTTACATTAAATTGGTTCTACTAAAAAGTTTTAAAGGCAATCTTTTGGGATTAATTATAAAATAATTTATTTTACAAAAAAATATTACATATACACACAAAAAAGCTGCCTCAGGATCAGACACAATCTCTGAGACAGCTTAAATATACTAAGCAAAATATTCAACTAATAATCAATCAAAGCATACCTTATGCGGATTGAGAATGTTGTTCGGATCGAAGGCCTTCTTGATGCCACGCATCAGCTTTAAGGATTCCTCTGGGAGGCTTTCCTTCAGATATGGCTTCTTGGCGAGACCGATACCGTGCTCACCGGAAACCTGTCCCTTCAGCTCACGAGCCTTCAAGTACATGCGCTCCATAGCCTTGCCCAGCATTTCAGCCCACTTCTTGTCATCCATGTCATCCCGGAGGATGTAAACATGGAGGTTACCGTCACCGGCATGACCGAAGCTCTTTATGCGGATGCCCATCTCGTTACGCAGATCATGGATAAACTCTACGAACTCATTTACGCAGCTTCTAGGAACAACTACGTCTACCTCATCCATCATTGTGGTAGAGCCCTTAATAGCCTCCAGGAAGGCACCTCTGGCTTTCCAGATAGCCTCTGCACGCTCATCAGTATCAGCAATCAGAAGGTCAAGTGCACCCTGATCCAAACAGGTCTGAGCCACACTGTCATAATACTTGCTGATTTCTTCCACGGAAGCACCATCAAACTTCAACAGGAGATAGGCATCAGCCTGATTATCCGGGAACTTCTTGCCCAAATATTCCTCGGAATCCATGATAACCTCACGCTCCATGAACTCTACAGCAGTAGGAATAACCTTGGAGCTTACGATAAGAGGAACTGTACCAATAGCCTGAGCCAAAGTTGGGAATGGAATCAGGAGAGATACATTCTTCTGTGGCAGAGGCAACAGTCTGAGAATAGCCTTGGTAACCAAGCACAAGGTACCCTCGGAACCTACAATCAGGTCCTTCAGATCGTAGCCGGAGCTGTTCTTTACCACCTTGCCGCCAACTTCCATAATAGTACCGTCAGCCAAAACAATCTCCAACCCACGTACATAGTCTCTGGTTACACCATATTTAACAGCACGCATGCCACCGGCATTAGTACTGATATTACCACCGATAGTTGCGGTCTTCTCACCTGGATCAGGTGGATAGAACAGGCCCTTCTCCTCTACATATTGGCCAATTTCCATCAACAGTACACCTGGCTCTACGGTCAGGGTCAAATTCTTTTCGTCCAACTCCAGGAAGTGGTTCATAAGGGTAGTATCAATCATAATGCCCTTTTCCACTGCCACGGAGGAACCAACCAAACCAGTACCGGCGCCTCTAGGAGTTACAGCGATATGCTTTTCGTTAGCATATCTCATCACCTTGGAAGCTTCCTCAGCGGAGGTAATACGAACTACCATCTCAGGATAGGAAGCGTCAGCACTCAACTCGTCATGACTGTATTCTTCATTAATTTCATCAGCCCAAAGAATGCGCTCACGAGGCACAAACTGGCTAATAGCCTCTAAATCGGAAGCATCTAAAACCTTGTATTCGCTCATGCCTTTACACCCTTTCCCTGTTTAACCTGCTCAATGAGCTTTGGAATAACTTCATAAATATCGCCGATAACCGCATAGTTTGCTACCTTAAAGATACCAGCATTAGGATCCGTATTGATAGCAAAGATGTTTTCGGAATTGTTCATACCAGCTACAAACTGAATTGCGCCGGATACACCACAGGTAATGATGAGTTTAGGGCGAACGGTGCGGCCGGAAAGACCAATCTGATGCTTGGCATCAAGCCAGCCAGCCTCAGCCAGCGGTCTGGTGCAGGCGATATCGCCGCCCAGGGCATCTGCCAGCTGACGAACCAGGTCAAGGTCTTCCTTCTTCTTCAGGCCACGGCCTGCAACAACAAGGATATCTGCATTTTCAATGCTCTTTTCCTTCTCTTTATGGGTGATACCCAATACCTGAGTGCGAGTCTTAAGCTTTTCAGCTGGAACGGAAATCTTTACGATTTCGCCCTTAGCCTCGGCACTGCGTTCAGGAGCATCCATTATCTTATAACGAACGGTAGCCAACTGTGGACGGGAATTTGGAGTCAAAATCTCCGCCATGATGTTACCACCGAAAGCTGGACGAATCTGAACCAAATCGGTATTTTCATGAATATCCAAAATTGTGCAGTCTGCAGTAAGACCAGTGTTAAATCTGGAAGCAACTCTTGGAGCCAGCTGACGGCCTACTGGAGTAGCACCTACCAAAATTGCAGAAGGCTTGATTTCATTAACAAAGGCCTCGAAGGCTGCAGTGTAGGATTCCATCTGGAATTCCTTCAGCTCTGGAGCATCCACTACAAACACCTTGTCCACGCCATAGTGCAGCAGTTCCTCTGCCTTTTTCTCAATATCACTACCAATAAAAATTGCATATACAGGATGATTGATCTTCTTGGCCAGCTCGCCTGCCTTACCAAGGAGCTCGAAGGTTACCGGATGAATTTCACCATTTACATGGTCAACATATACGGTAATACCCTTCCATAAAGACTTGTCCACAGTCTTTACTTCTTCCTCTACAAATTCCATTGCGCCAGGCTGGCCCTTCTTAACACAGAGCTGGCACAGCTTACAGCCTGCATTGACTTCCAGCTTGCCGTCCTTTTCCTCAAGGGCATTAAAAGGGCAAATGGAAATCATTGCCTGTATATCAGTTACTTTATCCTGATGAACTATAAGTTTTCCCATTTTCAATCCCCCTTATCCCAACAATTTTCTGCTCTTGATAGCACCGTAAATTTTCTCTGCCAAAACATCAGCAGGATCATCCCAGGTAACCTGAACCTTGTCGGATGTAGGTGGGAATATACGCTGAACCTGAGTTGCGGAACCATTCAGACCATAGTTGTTCTTGTTCTGGTCTTCCATATCCTTTAAGGTGTACATAATGATTTCGCGATTTTCAGTGTCCTTCTTCTTCAAATAAGATGGAAGGCGTGGCTGTACAATATCCTTCTGAACAGTGATCAGGCATGGGAAGGAAACCTTCAAATGCTCAATATCCTGCGCCATTTCCATATCTACAAGTATATTGTCACCCTCAACGCCTTTAATCTCTTTTACATTACAAACACATGGAATATCCAGCTGCTCAGATACCTCAGGGCCAACCTGAGCTGTATCACCATCGGTAGTCTGGAGTCCACAAAGAATTATATCAAATTTGCCAAATTTCTTGATACCCTGGGCAAGAGTATGTGCGGTAGCCAGTACGTCAGCTCCGCCAAATGCCCGGTCAGATACGATTGCTCCGGCATCTGCCCCCATTGCATAAGCTTCTTTGATGATTGCCTGAGCCTGTGGTGGTCCCATGGTGATTACACTCACTCGTCCACCATACTTTTCTTTCAATTTCAGTCCACATTCAAGTGCGTACAAATCGTAAGGATTCATCTTACTATCTGCACCATTGCGTTTCAATACTCCGGTAACAGGATCCACCTCTACCTTATTGGAGCCTGGAACCTGTTTAATACACACCAGAATTTCCATGAATAGTCCTCCTCATACTTTTCATTACACCACTTTAGGTGTTACATCTGGAGCTGGTTGGATCTCACCCGCCCCAGATGAATAATCCCTTATGTTTTATATTATAACGCAGTTGTTCAAATTTTTCTTTTAAAAAAAGAAAAATCTTCCAATTAGCGTTTCAACGAGGTGGGAAATATGCTCACCACCTGTTAAAGATTGTTTTCCTTCCACCTGTAAAAGTGGAGTACTTCTTCCACCGAGTTATAACGCAGTTGTTCAGTTTTTTACAGTTTTTCCGCCAGTATATCGGCAATATGTTTAACCTTTATGCCAGTATTCTGATTATCCAAACCGCCACCGATCTGCATCATGCAGGATGGACAAGCAACTACGCAAGTTGTAGCACCAGTATCCTTTATGTTTTGAACCTTTTCCTCCAACATAGGGATGGAAACCTCGGCATACTTCATACCAAAGGAACCAGCCATACCACAGCACTTGTCACAATTCTTCATTTCTACCAGTTCAACGCCAGGAGTAGCATCCAGCAATGCCCGTGGCTCCTCATAGATGCCCAGACCGCGCTTCATATGGCAGGAATCATGATAAGTAACCTTTTCGCCGCCAGCCGCCGGCAGAAGCTTGCCTTGAACCTTGTATTCCGCAGCCACAAAGCTGGAGAACTCCTGCACCTTAGCACAGAATGCCTTGGCTCTTGGACCCCAAACTGGATCATCAGCAAAGAGCTGTTCATAAGTTTCCTTCAAGGTTTCTGCACAGGTTGGGCAGGAAGAAATTATTACATCAGGTTTTACTGACTCTAAAGCTTCAATGTTTCGCTTAGCGGCTTTCTTACCTGTCTCTCGGTCACCCACACCGATTATTGGCTTACCACAGCAGCTCTGTCCCATTGGATAAACGACTTCCATACCCAGATGCTGAAGAACCTTTACCACATTTTCACCGGTATCGGCAAAAACGAAGTCTGTGTTACATCCACTGAAGAAGGCCACCTTCTTCTTTGGATGGGATGGATTCTTCTTTTCCAATTTCGCCATACGATCCCGCAGCGGATTAGACGCAATGGTTGGTAAGCTGCGTCCCTTGGTCATTCCCGCAAAGAACAGCGGCAGATGACGAATGAACTTACCAGATTTAAATGGTGCCTGGCCCACAGAACCAGCCTTCAGCAGCAGCTTATGGAACAAGCCACGGTCATTCAATACGTTATCAAAGAATGATTTATCCATGGATGGTGCACCATGCTGCTTAACATACCGATTTCTGAGCTCATCAATAAGATCAGGAATTGGAATCTTACCTGGACAAACCGTGGTACAAGTACGACAGCCAATGCACAAATCACTGAATTCCTTAAAGTTATCGATGCCATTCAGCAAGCCTGTCAATATAGCTCCGATACCACCGGAATAAATATGACCATATACATGGCCGCCCACCAATGTCCAGATTGGGCAAACATTCAGACAGGAAGCACAGCGTACACACTGATATACCTGCTTCATCACCGGATCATGGGCAGCTTCCAGACGACCATTGTCCAAAAGTATAACATACTGCTTACGGTCTTCCTCAACCCACTGGCCATCCTTTTTGTACATAACCGGCGTTGGTCCGTCAATCATGGTCATATAGCTGGTCATCTTCTGGCAGGTACCATTTCTTGGCAGCAGCCTTAAGATTTTCGCAGCATCCTCAGTCTTTGGAATAAGCTTTTCGTAACCAATCAGGACCACATGTATTCTCGGTAAAGTAGTTACCAAGCGGGCATTACCTTCATTGGTTACCAAACCAATGGCACCGTTTTCCGCAATGCCGAAGTTCGCGCCGGTGATACCCATATCAGCCTGCAGGAATTCCTGCCGCAGGGTCTGGCGGGCTTTCTGGATCATGTAAGGTATGTCTTCACCAGGAACCTCCTCCTGAAGCTCCTTTTCAAACATTTCAGCACATTGATAACGATTAAGATGAATGGCCGGCATAACCATGTGGGATGGTTTGTGACCAGCTATAGCAATCATCCACTCACCAAGATCGGTTTCCTTAACCCGAATATCATTCTCTGTAAAGCATTCATTAAGGTGAATTTCCTCCGAAGCCATGGACTTGGACTTAACTACACGTTTAACACCGTTTTCCTTACATATTTTAATAAGGAACTTTTTAACCTCGTCTCCATCCTTTGCTCTGAATACTTCACCACCACGAGCCCGGACATTTTCCTCGAACTTATCGGCCAATTCTTCAATATGGTCTACAGCATCAGCCTTCATACAACGGAGGTTTTCCCGAAGCTCCTCAATATCTTGCCCAGCATAGGATTTCAGGCGAGAACCAGGATACTGGTCCGCGAACCGGGAAAGGGCATCCTGCATTACCTCATCCTGAAGCTTGGCTTTTATTTCCTTCTTTAAATTACGCTCAGCCATCAGTGTGCCCCTCCTTCATTTTCCACCGCTATTATAATGAGTCGGTTTGGTCCATGAACGCCCAGACTCAGCACCCGTTCAATATCTGCCGTCCGGCTAGGGCCAGTCACAAATCCGCAATAACCCTTATTAAATACCTTGCCGATTATCTGACAGGCTGCAGTAACATTTTCTACCATATAATTAGCATTTACGAACACAACATTTACAAATGGCAACATGCTGGTTACCCTGGCTTCATAGGAAAAATTATCCACACACAGACTGCCGGTCTCTCCAACGCCGAACTCTGCTGTGGAAATTCCCACATCAGCACTGTCCGCATGCTCAGCAATAGCAAATTTCTCCGTATAAACCTTGGTATCCTCCGTACCAAGCCGGGAATAAATTCCTGCCAGCACGGAATTTTCTTCGCCCCCTACAGCGATGATTTCCTTTGGTGAGAACTCCTTTAAAACTTCCTTTAATGTCTGCTCAGCCGCTGCATAATCCTGTACTTTATATATCTCCGCCGCAGCAAGCTTGGCATTTTCTTCGAAGGATTGCCAGTATTTAGCATCTACTAAGCCATTAATAAAAGCTTCACCAGCCCAGTTTGCACACACTTTTTTCATTAAATACTCTCCCTTCAGAGAAATTCATCCAATAAAATCATCTAATAAAAATCGTCAAACCATTTCCACTTACAACTTATTATAATAGTTGAAAAATTGTCTGTCAATACGACAAAATTCCTTATAAACAATTTTAAATCAAAGGTAAATAAGTTTAAACTTTAGAAAAATATTCAGACAATTTTATATATTTTTCTTGATTAATGGCAATTTATAACATATAATTATCACAAAATATAATACAGATATTTATTTTTTATAAATATGCGTAAGAATCATCTTACAAATTTGGGGTTCATTCATAATATATCATTAATCAGACCTGTTTCCACTTATGGTTTGTTGTTATGCGAATGAAATGCAAGGAGATGAGATATGTGTTAGCAATTATTGCCGCTATACCAATTATTCTTACCATCATACTCACGGTAGGGGTAAACATGCCAGCCAAAAAAGTATTGCCTATTGCCTGGCTGTCCATTTGTTTAATTGGACTTTTCTACTGGCAAATGGACTTACTCCATGTTGTAGCCTATACCGTAACCGGTTTCCTCGGTTCTATTGATACTCTGCTGATTATCTTCGGTGCCATTTTGCTGATGAATATGCTGAATGAAGCTGGGGCCATGCACAGAATCGAAGCCATGTTCAATGGTATCTCCGAGGATGCCCGTATCCAGCTGATTATAGTTGGTTATGCACTTTCCGCCTTTATCGAGGGTGCTGCCGGATTCGGTACTCCACCGGCAATCTGCGCACCACTGCTGATCGGTCTTGGTTTTCCTCCAATGGCCGCAGCAACTGCCTGCTTGATCTTGGATTCACCACCGGTTTCCTTCGGTGCAGCCGGTACACCAACCAACTCCGCAGCAGAGATTTTGAAAGACACTCTGCCAACTATCGGTGTTATGGATTTGGAAGCGTGGAAGCTTGACTTATCCTGGGCCACCGCCGTTGGCTTGGCTGCTGGTACTTTCTTTGTTATTATGGTAGTTCTGGCATTGGTTACCAGACAGTACAGTGAAGAGAAATCCTTCTTCAAGTACTCACTGCCAATGGTTCCATTTGCCCTGTTTACCACTATTGTATTCGACGTTGTTTACCTTATCGTTGCCAGATTTATCGGATCAGAGTTAGTTTCCATCTGTGCCGGTGCTGTAACAATATTTGCCACTCTTGGTGCTGCCAAGGCTGGCTTCCTGGTACCAAAAGAAACCTGGCGTTTCCCTGGTACGGAGCGAAAGGAAGAAGCTTCCAGCTCGGCAGAGGAAAAACCATCCATGTCTCTCCTGAAGGCTTGGACTCCATATTTGCTCATTGCTCTCTGGTTGGTGCTTACTAGAATTCCAGAGATTGGACTTAAAGGTATTATTACCAGCTTTGTATTCTCTATGAATAATATTATGGGTGTTGAAGGTGCCGGCTTTGCCATGAAATACCTAAACAACCCTGGATTGTTCCCATTCGTTTTGGTAGTGCTTATTTCCATACCGTTCTACGGTTTAAAGGGTAATCAGGTTAAGGGTATCGTAAAGAAATCCTATAATCAGCTCTACGGAGCTACCATCGCTTTGCTCTTCGGCTTTGCCATGGTATATATTTATCGGTATTCCAATGCTAACCCATTGGGTTGGGATTCCATGCTGGTGGCTATGGCCAAGGGCATGGCGGATCTGGCCGGAGCCAATTACGTATTCGTTGCTCCATTCATCGGTACCATCGGTGCCTTCATGTTTGGTTCCAACACTGTATCCAATATCATGTTTACCCCGCTGCAGTTTGAGACGGCAACCATCCTAAATATTCCACAGGTATTTATCGTTGCCCTACAAAACCAAGGCGGTGCCGTTGGTAACATTGTCTGCATCAACAACATCGTCGCGGTATGCGCCACCACAGGCATTATAGGTGCGGAAGGTAAGCTGATAAAAGCCGCCTCCCTACCGTGGGTAATCTGGTACATCGTGCTTATGGCGGCCATGCTTGGCGCTGTGGCGTTGGGTATCATATAACTTCGGTTAATGAAAGCAATCTTAGGTAGTAAGTGATTTACCACCCCGATAGATCATTTATTATAAATATTCCCTTTATCTAACTAATCCTAAGTAAAAGAGCGTTGACGCAAGGTCAACGCTCTTTTACATTGTTATATTATGTTGTTTTCTGAATCAAACCTCAGCTGGTGCTGGGGTCTTTTTATTGGCCTTATCATTTTCAGCCCAATTACGCATGGTTACCCACAATGGACTGGCGATAAAGATGGAAGAATAACATCCACTAAAGAAACCGCAAATCAATGCGAAGGCAAAATCCTTGGTGGTATCTCCACCGAACCAGTACAGAGCAAAGGTGGTAAACAAACAAGTAAACACCGTATACAAGGAACGGGTCAATGTCTGATAGATACTCCGATTGGCCAGCTCATACAGGTCACCGCCCCGACGGAAGTGGAGCTTCAAATTCTCTCTGATACGGTCGAAAATAACGATGGTATCATTAATGGAATAACCTACGATTGTAAGCACAGCAGCCACAAAGGAGCTATCTACCTGCTTCTGGGTAAAGGAGAAAATACTCAAAACTATCAGAATATCGTGAACCAGAGCCAACACCGCTGATACACCAAACCGCCACTCAAAGCGATAGGAAACGTATAAGATAATCAGTACCCAGGAAATCAAGGTTGCCATAAGGGCATCCATAATGAGCTCGCCACCGATGGTAGCACCCACCTTTTCCTCGCGAAGTACGGTGTAATCCCCTACATCCTCTTTCAGGCTGGCCATTAATGCCTTACGGTCATTTTCCTCCAGATCAATGGTACGGATCATAACATCATTGGAGGATTCCACATTGGTAACATCACCAGATAACTGAATAGTAGCATTATCCAGATTATATTTCTTCAAGGTGTTGCGGATTTCCGGAAGAGTAACTTCCTTTTCAAACCGCATATCAATAATAGTACCGCCGGTAAAATCAATACCGAAGTTAAAGCCATTAACAAACATACTGATGATACCAGGAATAATAATCAGCAGGGAAATGGCGAACCAAATCTTGGACCGACGCATGATATCAAAAGGAATCTTAACCTGCTGTTCAACAGTCTTCTTAGCCAAGCTTGGTCACCTCCTCTTTCTCCTCTGCCACATTGCTGATTCCGTAGCCATAAATAGCAGGATTCTTAAAGAGCTGAGCAGCAATCAGGTTCTTACACATAAACTGGGTAAGGGTAATGGCTGTAAACATGGAGAGAACAACGCCCAAGCCCAAGGTAATGGCAAAACCCTTGATACTACCAGTACCAAAGCAGAACAATACTGCCGAGGCAATAATGGTAGTAATATTGGAGTCAAAAATTGTGGTAAAGGCACGCTCAAAACCGGCATCCATGGCCAGACGCATGGTCTTACCAGTCCTAAATTCTTCTTTAAAGTGCTCAAATATCAGCACGTTGGCATCTACCGCCATACCGATGGACAGGATAATACCTGCAACACCTGGCAGAGTAAGAGTTGCATCCAACATCTTTAAGCTAAAGAGCAGCATAATAACATACGCCATCAAGGCAATATCGGCAATAAAGCCTGGGAGACGATAGAACAACAACATAAAGAGTACTACCGCACCAAGACCGATGGCAAAAGCTACTACGGACTTATCCTTGGAATCCTGACCAAGGGAAGGACCCACAGTACGGGTTTCAATGATATTTACCTTTACTGGCAAGGAACCACTTCTAAGGAGAATAGCCAAGTTGTGAGCTTCCTCCAAGGTCTTGTTACCAGTAATAACGGCCTTACCGCCCATAATAGGCTCATTTACCCGCGGATTGGTGAGGACCTCACCATCCAACAGAATGGCAATGTTACGGCCAACATTTTTGCTGGTCAAATCAGCGAATTTCTCGCCGCCCTCAGGGCTGAATTCCAACTCTACCAGATTCTGGCCCTGCTGGTCAGTCTGCTCCCGGGCATCCTTTAAATCTGTACCGGTAAGTACGGTTTCGCCCTTGTCGGTTTTGAATTCCAGCATAGCGGTCTTACCGATAACCTGAATTGCCTTGTCCGGGTCCTTGATACCTGGCAGCTCGATGATGATACGGCGCTCACCCTGACGCTGTACAATAGGCTCTGCCAGACCTAACTCGTTTACACGCTTTTCCATGATGCGTACAACACGCTCCATGGCATCTTCATTTACCTGTGCCTCTGGAGTATCTTCTGCTTCCAGCACCACATGGGTACCACCCTGCAGGTCAAGACCCTGTCTAATAGACTGAGCAAGTGGTGATACGAAGGCGAAGAATACGCCAATAGTGATGACAACAGCAGCCAGAAGCTTTAACAAACTTTCCTTTCTCAACTACTTCCATCCCTCTTTCAATTATTATTTAATCGGAGCATTTAATTTCTCCATTTGTAGTGAGCACATAATCCACCGGAACATCGTGGTTTTCCACTGCAAAATCATCAAAAATCTGACAATCATAGGCAATGGCCACTTTATAAGCCCGGTTTATTTTTTTTAAGAAAATATCGTAATATCCGCCACCCTTGCCAATTCGATGGCCCTTCCTGTCAAAGGCGATGCCGGGAACAATTACCAGATCTATATCATCATGGTTTACTTCCTGATAAACATCCTTCTTGACCGTACGGATACCAAACACACCAGTGGTAAGCTCGGACATGCTTTTAAGCCGGGCTGCATTCATTACGCCGCTTTCCGTATCCACGATATATGGCACACAAAGACATTTTCCGTCAGCTAATACCTGACGCAAAATTTTGTCAGTATGAACCTCATCCTCTACGGAAACATAACAAAATATGCAATCTGCCTTTTTGTATAGGTCCATTTCCTTAAGCTTATTAAAAATGGTGATACTGTCTTTTTCCCGTTCATAGCGGCTCATGGAACGCCTTTTTACCAACGCTTCATGCCGCAAATTCCTCTTTGTCGCTTTAACAGATGCTTTAACAGATATTTCCATAATTCTGCCTTTTTCCTTTACTTACTTTCTTCGGCCTCTTTTTCAGCGTTATACTTGGCAACAGCCTCCTGCTGCTCATGCTCCAGCTCTTCCTTGGTTACATAGTCTGTACCAATCATTGGCTTGGCCACCTCGATGACTACGCCCTTGGAGACCTCAATCATAACGGTGTTTTCCCGGACAGAATCTACAACACCCATGATACCACCCCGGGTAACAACCTTGGTACCCTTTTGCAGTCTGGCCAGCATATCCTGCTGCTTCTTCTGCTGTTTTTTCTGTGGACGGTACAACAACAAATAAAATAACAATACCATTAATAAAATAGGCGCATAAGAGCTAATTGCAGCAAAATCGCTATCACTCATATTTTATCCTCCTTAGTCTGCCTTCTTGGCAGCATAATTATAATTGTCAAGGAAATTCCGGCGGAACTCGCCAAACCTTTCCTCAATAATCGACTGACGCATTTCCTGCATAAACCGCTGCAAAAAGCGCAGATTATGCAAAGATAACAGTCTCAAGCCAAAGATTTCATTGGCCCGGACCAGATGTCTTATATATGCCCGGCTGAAATTACGGCAGGCATAGCAATCACAATTCTCTTCCAACGGGCGGAAATCACTGGTAAATTCGGCATTTTTCATGACTAATCTGCCATTCCAGGTCATGGCGGTACCATTTCTGGCCACCCGGGTCGGGAATACACAGTCAAACATATCTATGCCGTGCATTACACCTTCCACCAGACAATCCGGTGTTCCAACCCCCATAAGATACCGTGGCTTATTGGCTGGCAGCTGCTTTACCGTATGATCCAGCATTTCATACATAAGCTCCTTAGGCTCTCCTACACTGAGACCGCCCACAGCATAGCCTGGAAAATCCATCTCCACCAGCTCATTTACACTGCGGGTACGGAGATCCTTATACATACCACCCTGGATAATACCAAACAAGCCCTGATGAGGACTGGTCATTACATCCTTACACCGCTGAGCCCAACGGGTAGTACGGGCCGTGGAAGCTTTAGCATAATCATAATCAGCTGGATACGGAATGCATTCATCAAAGGCCATAACAATATCTGACCCCAAATCCATCTGAACCTGCATGGATACTTCCGGGGAAAGGAACTTCTTGGACCCATCTATATGAGACCGGAAGGTAACCCCCTCCTCCGTAATTTTCCGTAGATCGCCTAAGCTGAACACCTGGAAGCCACCACTATCGGTCAGAATAGCTCCATCCCAGTTCATGAATTTATGCAAACCACCGGCTTCCTTTACCAAAGGTGACCCAGGACGCAAAAACAAATGATATGTATTGCTGAGAATAATACCGGCCCCAAGATCTTTCAGCTCCTCTGGAGATACGCCCTTTACAGAGGCCTGTGTTCCCACTGGCATGAATATAGGTGTCGGGAAGCTGCCATGAGGGGTATGGATAATACCAGCTCTGGCTCCGGTAACCGGATCCTGCTTGATTAATTCATAGGTTATAGCTGGCAAATTCTCGCCTCGCTTTCATATTATTATCACAGACTCTAACTGAATTATCATACCATAAAAAGCCTGTTCTTTCAACTACTGGAAAGAACAGGCTTCACTTGATTAAAAGAGGCTCAGCTGGTCGCTCTCATCCATGCCATCAAGACAGCCATGGACTCGGAGGGCCTCAATACTTGTTTTGGTAATTCCGGTGCGTTTCTTCAAATTTTCTATGGAAGAAAATGGACCGGCTTTTCGTTTTTCTACTATGGATTTGGCATCGACGCCGCCCAGACCCGTAAGGGTCGTAAATGGCGGCAACAGAGCATTTTCCTCTGTAACCATCTGGAAACGATCCGCCCCAGATTTATACAGGTCTACCTTCTTGACTGTAAACCCTCTGATGTACATCTCCCAGGCCAGCTGGAGAACAACATACAGCTCCTTTTCCTTATCATCCATCTTATCCTTGGCTGCCAGTTCCTCCATCTTTTCCTTCACTGCCTTTTGGCCCCGGGAAATAATATCCGAATCAAAGGCCGCCGCTCGGATGGAGAAATAAGCTGCATAATAGGCCAAAGGATAATGGACCTTACAAAAGGCAATGCGATAGGCCATCATAACGTAAGCCGTAGCATGCGCCCGCGGGAACATATACTTAATCTTTTGGCAAGACTCAATATACCACTCCGGTATGCCGGTTTTCCGCAGAATTTCCACCACATCAGGGTCAATGCCCTTGCCCTTACGCACCTTCTCCATGGTCTTAAAGGCCAAAAGGGGCTCTACGCCATTATGCATGAGATACATCATAATGTCATCACGGGCTGCAATTGCATTCTGCAAGGTGCAGGTACCAGCCCGGATAAGATCCTGGGCATTCCCCAGCCATACGTCAGTACCATGGGAAAAACCGGATATCCGCACCAAATCCGAGAAGCAGCTTGGATGGGTGTCATCAATCATCTTCCGGGTAAAATCCGTTCTGAACTCCGGAATACCAAAGGTGCCGGAAGTAGCTCCCAACTCCTCCGCCGTCACCCCCAAGGCATTGGTACAATTGAAAAGGCTAAGAGTAGCCGGGTCGTCAAAAGGAATAGTTTTTGGATCACGATGAGTAAGGTCCTCCAGCATTTTTATCACCGTCGGATCATCGTGGCCCAGAATATCCAGCTTAACCAATCGACTGGATATGGAATGATAATCGAAATGAGTTGTAATTGTAGCTGAAGTCTTGTCATCGGCCGGATGCTGAAGTGGCGTAAAGAAATGCACGTCCATATCCCTCGGCACAACCATGATGCCTGCCGGATGCTGACCAGTGGTTCGTTTAACCCCATTGCAGCCAATAGCTACTTTATTTATGTAAGCCTCCCGCTTGGTCTGGCCCTTTTCCTCATAATACTTTCGCACAAAGCCATAGGCGGTTTTTTCTGCCACAGTACCAATTGAACCGGCTCTGAATACGTTATCCTTGCCAAAGAGCTCCTCCGTGTACTTATGAGCCACCGGCTGATATTCCCCGGAGAAGTTCAAGTCTATATCTGGAACCTTATCACCATCAAAGCCCAGGAACACCGCAAACGGAATTTCATGACCGTCCTTGATCATATTGGTGCCACAAATCGGACAATCCTTATCCGGCAGGTCATAGCCACAGCCATAGGAGCCATCGGTAATAAACTCACTGTGCTTGCAATGTGGGCACCGCCAATGAGGCGGCAACGGATTTACCTCGGTAATGTCTGTCATGGTAGCCACAAAGGAGGAACCTACAGAACCTCGGGAACCTACCAAATAACCGTCCAAATTGGACTTGCGCACCAGCTTATGGGCAATCAAATACAACACCGAGAAGCCGTGGGCAATAATCGGCTTAAGTTCCTGATCGATACGGGCCTGAACGATTTCCGGCAACACCTCACCGTACATACTCTTGGCCTTGTTGTAGGTCATGGAGGTTATTTCCTCGTCCGCCCCTGGAATCATCGGCGAATACAGCTCATCAGGAATCGGCTTAAATTTCTCGCACATTTCCGCGATTTTTCTCGGATTAGTCACCACAGCCTCATAGGCTGCTTCCTCACCTAGATACTGGAATTCTGCCAACATTTCCTCCGTAGTTCGGAGATACAACGGCGGCTGCAAATCAGCATCATCAAAGCCCTTGCCCTTCATGAGAATAGCCCGATAAATCTGGTCCTCCGGATTGAGAAAATGTACATCACAGGTGGCAATCAAAGGCTTATTTAACTTCTTGGCCAGCTCCGCCACCTTTAAATTTATCTTAATAAGATCATTATCGTCCTTTATATTCGGAAAATCATCACTTCTTACCAGGAATTCATTGTTGCCAATAGGCTGAATTTCCAGATAATCGTAGAAATCAGCTATTTTTAGCAGTTTTTCCTCACTCTGTTCTGCCACAATAGCCCGGATAAGCTCCCCAGCTTCACAGGCGGAACCAATAATCAGCCCTTCCCGATACTCCTGAATAAGCTGCCGTGGCAATCGCGGAGTACGATGGAAAAAGCGCAGATGAGCCATGGTTATCAGCTTATAGAGATTGCGCAGACCATTGGGATTTTTCGCCAGCAAAATTATGTGATTTGCCCGCTTTTGCTCGTAATCCTCCCCTACCAGGTATCCTTCCACGCCGTAGATAATCTTTATGTCCAGTGGTTTACGGCCAAATACCGTTTCCATGGCTTCCGGGAAGGCCTGAACAACGCCGTGATCCGTAATGGCAATAGCCGGCCACCCCCACTTCACAGCCGTATTAATCAGGCTGCTGGCCGAAGCCACCGCATCCATATTACTCATGGTGGTGTGACAATGAAGCTCTACCCGTTTTTCCTCCGCATTGTCCTTACGGGTTTCCACATCCACCAACAGTACACTGTCAGCAAAAAATACGTAGTCATTATCGTATTTATCGTAACGGGCAGAACCCTTAATCTTTATGGTCCCACCACCCTTGGCAGCCTTTTTCAGACGACCCAGAACCTTTTCATAGCCCTCTGTTTCCTTCAAAAAGGCCTTACAGTTGATACCCTCTGTATTATCCGCAACAGCAAACAGGAGTAAATTTGTAGTCTGGAAACTACGGCCATCTACTCCGGCAATGGTACCCTGTACCACCACATCCTTCATTTCACCTTCGATTTCCGAAATAGGCGTAATTTCGCCAATAATGCTGTTACCATAAACCAGCGGACTATCGTCATCACCAATAGGAACAGCTGCCCGCCGAGTTCTGGTTGGCGGTTTGGCGCCGCCCCCACCAGAGGCAGGTGCACTTGGGCTAAAGCTGCCATTACCGCCGCCCCCCTGGGCCGGTTTCGGTGCAGGAGCCTGTGCCGCCTCCAAGGCAGCCTTGTATTCCTTAGTCTCATAGACTTCGTTTTGCACCGGTACTTCAATTTCCTCAAATATCGCCTGGCAGTCCAGTCGAATAGGATACCCAATTATCTTTATGGCCGCTTCCCGGAGCTTGGTGAAAATATCATACTCCTCCAGTAAATACTTACTGAAGTCCCCGTGAACCTGCAAAAGAATATTATCATCATTGTAAATGCGGTTGGAATTCAGGAGTACATGTCTGGCTCCCTGGTTTTCCTTAACGGCATAGGACACCAGCTTTTCCCAGTTCTGCTCCACAATCTTATTTAATTTCATGGCAGTCTGGTAAATAATTACCTTGGCCACCTTATTTTTTTTCGCTACAAAATCCGCTACCCGAATCAATAAATCATCGGCTATTTCCGGCATAGTCCACACCAAAATCTCCCAGGTATTGGTAGCCAGAGAAATTTCCACATGACGAATAAAGCCGCCCTTCAGCAGCTTTTCTTCGTCAGTATTAATAGCCATCCCCATCGCTAATTCAGACAACATACGGCTATTCTTTGGGACTATACATAATTTTTCTGTCATATCCGAGACCTTATCCCTGAAATTTTCGATTAATACAATTCTTTATCCGATTTTTGAGCAAAATTCGCAAAAGTCTCGATGGTTTTATCACGGTCCAGCTTGGTCAGCTCCACCAGCTCTTTATCCTGGCAATTACCTTTTATAAAATCATAGATTTTTTCATCCTTAAAACCAATATCCGCCGCGTCTTCAGCAGTATTGCCAAAGTATATCTTATGGATATTGGCCCAGATAGCTGCACTTAAGCACATTGGGCAGGGATAACAGCTCGTATAAAGCTCTGTCCCAGCCAAATCATGGGTCCCAAGCTTTTGGGACGCGTCGCGAATAGCTTCCATTTCCGCATGACAGGTAGGATCATTATTCTTCAGCACTTTATTGTGACCACGGCCCACTATCTGGCCATTTTTCACAATAACCGCCCCAAAGGGTCCCCCCTCATTAAGTGTGAGATTTTTATCCGCTTCCTTTTTGGCTTCCAACATGTAATCCATTTTCCACAGTCCTTGATTCTATACTAGATAGTTAATCTTTCTTCGACTCATCCTCTTGCGTTTTTTTCTTGGCTGGTCGGCCACGACGTGGACGCCCGGCCGTGCGATTGTTGGAGGTACGGGAATTAGTATTAGCGTTATGGGTTCTGGACCGAGCCGTCTTCGAACGAGTGGTACGTGTACCATTGCCCTTCTTACTGGTCTTTACAGAATTATCCTTCCCTTTGTTTGCTCCCTGGGCATTGGCTTCCAGCTTCACAGCGGCCACAATAGCTGCTGCTTCTGCCTCCACATCTTCCCCGGAAAGGGCTTCCTCGGACAGGGCTTCCATAACGATTTCAATCATATCCCGTTCGCAGTCCACGCCCTCAAGATTAATCTCCCGAACTTCAGCGGACTGGTTATCCAAGGCTGCAGAAGAGGTTGCCTCCTCTGCCATTTCCGTAGCTGTAACCGAAGCCTTATAGATGCCCCGCAGCACCTTGTAGATGGCCTTTATCTTCTTGTAAAGGTCACCGCCCTCTTTACGGCCCATCAGCTTATTCAGCATATGGTAAAATTCCATCTTGGTGGTGGAATCCTGCAGAGCCTTGTAAATATGCTCTGCCTGACGGTAGTTAATCAAAATCTTGTGATTAATCTTAATGGTATTAAGGATTTTCGTGCAGATGGACTGATAAGCCCGCTTGGTTTTTTCATCCCCGGAAATTGTCTCGGAGGTATCAGCGGTCTTTTCCTGACTATCCGGCATTTCAGCTGTTTTCTCCTCATTAACTGGGGAAACAGCCTGCTCGTTTGCCATTACCGGTTCAGCTGTAATATTATCATCAGTATCTATCTCGATAATGACGTCCTGATCGCTTTCATCAATAGCCTCGTTATTCTGATGCTTTAAAGCCATATTGATATCCTTGCAACGGAAAATTGTTTTCCGGTCCCGCTTCTGAGCCATGGCGATGGCCGCATCATAGCCTTTATCCCGGCTGATAATATAGTAGTTATTATCCTCCGAATAATCACAGATAAGGGCGGTAATCAGCTGAAAATCCAAGGCATTTTCCACGCCATTTTCGATTTTCATGAATTTAATTACCCCCTGGGTCTGCATTATTTTCTGCACCACGTCGATTTTCAGGGTATCGGCCTTATCGCTGTAAAACAGATAAACTATATCCGTGGACACAAGGCTTTCAATCCCTGTTAAGCCCTCATTATGAACATTTTCATAATCAATATAAAAATTAGCCACTTGTTACCATCCTATTCTGGAATGCCCTGCTGGCATCCACCAAAACCGACTATACTTCCTTGCGGTCCACCGGTACCGTGTGCAGCTCCAAATCCGGGTTATTATCCGTAATCCAGCCTAAAGCCCATTCATTGTTTACCAACAATACCGGATTCTCCCGCCGGTCATAAACAAACATACCTCTATCTGCGCCCCTAAGGCTGGCCGGAGTGACCTCCCGACCATCATTAAAGGTCATCCAGCGAGCCACCTCATACGGCTGCATGTTCATTATAATATCCACGCCGTATTCATTCTTCAGACGATATTCCAGCACTTCAAACTGCAAGGTACCTACAGTTCCCACAATAAAGGACTCTGTACCAGCGCCAGCCTGCTGGAAGAGCTGAATAGCCCCCTCCTGGGTGAGCTGTTCAACACCCTTGACAAATTGCTTGCGCTTCATAGTATCCTTGGCCTGAATACGGGCAAACTTCTCTGGTGGAAATACAGGGAATGCTTCGTATTCAAACTTATGGGAATTATCGCACAAAGTATCACCTATACCAAATATTCCCGGATCAAAGAGTCCCACAATATCCCCTGGATAGGCTTCCTCAACAATCTGACGATCTTGAGCCATAAACTGCTGTGGCTGGGCCAACTTGATCGGCTTGCCGGACCGCTCATGATACACGCTCATGCCCCGCTCAAATTTACCAGAGCAAATGCGAATAAAGGCCAATCTGTCCCGATGAGCAGGATTCATGTTAGCCTGAATTTTAAATACAAAGGCGGAAAATTTCTCATCCTCTGGCTTAATAAGACCATCAGAGGATTTTCTTGCCTGTGGCTCCGGTGCCAGCTTTAAATATTCCTCCAGGAAATTCTGCACACCAAAGTTAGTCATTGCCGAACCAAAGAACATTGGTGTCAGCTCGCCTCTGGCCACCTTCTCCAAATCAAAGTCCTCACCGGCCATATCCAACAGCTCAATATCATCCATCAAGGTCTGATGTGCTTCCTGGCCCAGCATTTCAGCGAACTCCGGATCATCCAAGGAACCAGTAACCGAAGCACGGGTATTCTGACCATGGGAAGTATCGTCCTCAAAGAGCTCAATTTGCTTCTTCTGGCGGTCATAAACACCAAAATACTTGCCATCAGTACCAATAGGCCAGTTCATCGGATAGGAGCGAATGCCCAATACATTTTCCAGCTCGTCCATCAAATCAATTGGTGCCTTACCGAAACGGTCCAGCTTATTTACAAAGGTGAAAATCGGAATTCCCCGCTGTTTGCAGACTTTAAAGAGCTTCTTGGTCTGTGCCTCGACACCCTTGGCAACATCAATAATCATTACGGCGCTGTCTACCGCCATAAGAGTACGATAGGTATCCTCCGAAAAGTCCTGATGCCCTGGGGTATCAAGGATATTGATGCAATAATCCCCGTAATTAAACTGCAAAACTGAAGAAGTTACGGAAATACCACGCTGTTTCTCTATCTCCATCCAGTCAGATACCGCATGATGAGCCGTCTTTCTGGACTTAACGGAACCTGCCAGATGAATGGCACCTCCGTACAAAAGCAGCTTCTCTGTAAGGGTAGTTTTACCGGCATCCGGGTGGGATATTATGGCGAAGGTACGCCGTCTCTTTATTTCATCAGTCAACTGTGACAAAGTTTATTCCTCCACTAATCATATTGCAAATACTCCAGCCCAATATAAAGCTTGGGCTCTGCTAAAACATACCCATACATTTTATATTATGTCATCGTTAAATTCAAGCTTTTCCCACTAACTCGGAAACGTGGCCAATACCCCGCTTTTCCAGATACGCATCAATGCCTTCAGCCACCCGAACTACCGCATCCGGATGAACAAAATTCTCGGCACCTACCGCCACCGCACTGGCCCCAGCCAGCAAAAATTCAATGGCATCCTCGGCCGTAGCAATACCTCCCAGCCCCAGAATAGGGATTTTTACTGCCTTAGCCACCTGATAAACCATCCGCACGGCAATTGGCTTCACCGCCGGACCAGACAAACCACCAGTAACATTCCCCAGAAGCGGTTTCCAGGTATTTATGTCAATTACCATGCCCGTAAGAGTGTTGATCAAGGCCAGTGCATCCGCTCCAGCCTCCTCCACCGCCTTGGCCATTAGGGTAATATCCGTAACATTAGGTGACAGCTTTACAATAACCGGTTTACTGGTGTGGGACTTTACCTCTTTGGTAACAGCAGCCGCAGCTTTTGGATCGGTACCAAATACAATCCCACCTTCCTTCACATTCGGGCAGGAAATATTCACCTCAATACCGTCAACGCCCTCCACATCCAGTTTTTCAGCCATTATGCCATAGTCCTCAACGGAACTACCGGAGAAATTGGCAATAAACGCTGTATTAGGCGCCTCTTTTTTTACCTTGGGAAGAATATCCCGTAAAAAAACATCAATACCGGGGTTTTCCAGCCCAATACAGTTAAGCATTCCCGCAGGAGTTTCAGCAATACGCACCCCTTCATTACCTGCTCTTGGCAGTGGAGTCAGGCCCTTGGAGATAATAGCTCCCACCTGATTTAAATCCAAAAAATCCTTGTATTCAAGGCCAAAGCCGAAGGTTCCGGATGCCCCCATTACTGGTGTTGCCATCTGGATTCCGGCAAAATTCGTTGCCAATCGTTTCATATTCATCAACCAAATACCTCCACACCATCGAATACCGGACCGTCTGCGCAAACCTTCCAGCGCTTGCCACTCTTTCCTGCAAAGGTACAGCCCAGGCACACGCCTATACCGCAGGCCATGCGTTTTTCCAAGGATACTTCACACTCAATTCCCTGTTTTATAGCCAGCTCTGCTATGCCCTTCATCATGATGGTTGGACCACAAACCTTAATGTGGCGGATATCCGGGTACTTCGCTAAAATATCCGGTATAGCATCAATCGCGAATCCTTTCCGGCCATAAGAGCCATCATCCGTGGTATAAATCAATTTTTCTGCAAAATCCTCTACGAAATCGCTCCAAAAAAGTTCCTTATGATTGCGCACACCAAAGAGAATAACTGGCTTAGGCCCAGTTATTTCCTCACTCAAATGCCTGGCGGTATAAATAATTGGCGCGATACCTACGCCACCACCAATAAGCAGGGTCCGGCCTGCTTCTTTGAAGGAAAAGCCCTTGCCTAATGGTCCTTCAACACTAATAGGAGAACCTTCCTCTAATAAGGCCAGCTCCTGTGTCCCCTTACCAGCCTTGCGATATACCAATAAGAGCAGACCATTTTCCTTGTCCACATCGGCTACACCAAAGGGACGGCGCAAATAAGTACTGCCCATTTCATTCTTTATCATGACAAACTGACCTGGCTTGGCCTCGGCAACCACCTGAGGGCATTCCAAAACCAAAGCATTAACATCAGCAGATAATTCCGTATTGGAAACTATATTGCCAATCTCCACAAGCTTTTTTGTTGCATTCATTACGAACTCACCTCACCCAATTATTAAACCATATTATCACTTTTTTCGCCACTATCCGACACAATAAAAAAGCACTTTGGGATTATCCCAAAGTGCCATAATAAGCTTTCATTTACCATGTATTTTTACCAAAGACATAACTTACAATATTCCCAGTTTCGCCTGTAGAGCCTGACGAAGAGTTTGCGAGAAATTTATATGTTTTGCTTCGGCTAACTCATTCAAATGCCAAGGAATAGTAAGCGTCTTCTTTACAGTGCGATTATCCATCTTAGCCCGGATAGAAAACATATTGATATCCACCAAACAAAGCACATCCCCGTTTTCAATTGTCAGCTTATCTGTAGGAGTAGCAACAGGAATATCCTCATTGGAATGTTCCAATTCCCAAAGGTATTCTTTGGCAGCATCCTTTCCCTGTTTAACTGTTTTTTCAACAGTATCACCGCTGGCAACACATCCAGGCAAATCCGGGTAATAAAGGCAATAATTACAGTCCACATGCTCAATAATTGCAGGATAAACATAATGATCAGGTAATTTTTTATTCATAATAAATCCTCCTTAAAGTAACCCTGCTTGTCGTAAGATAGATTTTTCCGTACCTGGGGCAACTATGTCACTAAGCCTATGAGGCGCAATTATGATAATACCAGGCTTGGTAGGATGCTTAAATTTACGATGGCTGCCACGTTGAGAAACTTGCTTCCATCCATCTTCTTCAACAAGAAGAATAATATCCTTAAATGTTCTGGGCATACAATATTCTCCTTTGTAAAATTATAGCATACGTGTAAAATACGTGTCAAAATTAAATTACCCAACGTAGTTAGGCAGAAATACATATGCTATTTATCAGCATCAAGCGTTATGCTGATGATTCCCCGCTTACGCGGGGCACACTAAAAATTGTCCATAAAAGGTACAATCGGAGTGGGATCATCCCCGCTCGCGCGGGGCATACTCGTGGCCGACAAATCACAACCGGATACAGCTGGGATCATCCCCGCTCGCGCGGGGCATACTAGAAACCCTCCCCTTGCGGGTACTGGGACGCGGGATCATCCCCGCTCGCGCGGGGCATACATAATGGAAATAATTATACAAGCACATTTAAAGGGATCATCCCCGCTCGCGCGGGGCATACTCAGCTGTCTCATCTTCCTCATCCCTTTTTTCCTGCATGGCCACGGCCGCCAGAATTATTTCACCTGAATTATCAAAGTCGCCTGCATCAATGCGTCGAATAAGTTCCATTTTATCCTCATCATAACTTAGGAGTAAATTTATGGCTTCACCAAAACGCTCCTGGTGTTTAAATTGTTCCACATCAAGTCGTTTGGCTAATTCTTCACTTACATTACCCATATATCCACCCCCCTAAATTCACTTCAAATTCATTTTGTACTTCACATTGTATATGCCTTCGTCAATCTTTTCAAGAACATACATAGCATCACCATAATATTTTGCTATTGCTGGCAGTTTTCTTTGTTCTCTTGTCATATCTGTCATAACTGCGTGCATCAGCCCACTATATTCAGACTTAGTCATGCCATGGGATCATCCCCGCTCGCGCGGGGCATACATTTTTTTGCCGTTTTCCTTTTCCTGCCATTCGGGATCATCCCCGCTCGCGCGGGGCATACAACAATATCATCCGGGTATTTATTGACAAGTCGGGATCATCCCCGCTCGCGCGGGGCATACGTGATAGTACCATCATTGAGCAGCGCCTGAAGGGGATCATCCCCGCTCGCGCGGGGCATACTAAATAACGCTCAAATCCTTCTATTATCTAGGGGGATCATCCCCGCTCGCGCGGGGCATACTTCGCCAATTCAGACAATGTATACCCGTGGGCGGGATCATCCCCGCTCGCGCGGGGCATACTTCTGATAATTAGGCGAGTCCAAATCGTCCTCGGGATCATCCCCGCTCGCGCGGGGCATACTGCTGCAGCTGGGCCAACTCGTACTTTTTCAATGGGATCATCCCCGCTCGCGCGGGGCATACGTCAATTAAATCCTCAATTGCCAAGGCCAATCCTGATCATCCCCGCTCGCGCGGGGCATACTTCCTCGTGGTGCCTGCTCCATCTGTCTATTGGGGATCATCCCCGCTCGCGCGGGGCATACTATGGAAGAAAGGTTTTTGTCCTTTCGGTGAAGGGATCATCCCCGCTCGCGCGGGGCATACGTCCACCATTTCCTCTGCCAGATGTTCTCTATGGGATCATCCCCGCTCGCGCGGGGCATACATGATGCAATCTGGCAAGGTTACTCAGCAACAGGGATCATCCCCGCTCGCGCGGGGCATACTTGCTATTCCTGTTTATCCTGCCACTTGTGAGGGGATCATCCCCGCTCGCGCGGGGCATACCGATAAAGGGCTAATAAATAAAATTGTTGTGTGGGATCATCCCCGCTCGCGCGGGGCATACATTCTCTTTTATAAATTCAACTATTTCCTTTGGGGATCATCCCCGCTCGCGCGGGGCATACATCTTGCCACCCTTTCGGCGGTTTCTACTCCTGGGATCATCCCCGCTCGCGCGGGGCATACGTATGCGTTTTCGGGCGGGTTAAGTACAAACCGGGATCATCCCCGCTCGCGCGGGGCATACAAATTGTTAGAAGAGATATTAAACTTCCTTCTGGGATCATCCCCGCTCGCGCGGGGCATACCCTGAGAATCTTGCATGGCAGCATCAGCATTTGGGATCATCCCCGCTCGCGCGGGGCATACGCGTCAGTACTGCCTGCAATGTTGGTGGACTGGGGATCATCCCCGCTCGCGCGGGGCATACTTTCGCCTATCTTCTTTATTGTCCACACCACTGGGATCATCCCCGCTCGCGCGGGGCATACGCTTCCTGCTGATTAAGAAAAGCATTCTTAGCGGGATCATCCCCGCTCGCGCGGGGCATACTCAGTATGGAAAGGCACATCCTCACTGTAATAGGGATCATCCCCGCTCGCGCGGGGCATACATGAAGAAATAAGTCTTGAAATACGGTTTTCAGGGATCATCCCCGCTCGCGCGGGGCATACGCAATATCTGAATTGCGGATTACCATTAGAGAGGGATCATCCCCGCTCGCGCGGGGCATACAATTGGCCGACAAAATTGGAATGAACCAAAGCGGGATCATCCCCGCTCGCGCGGGGCATACGACAAAAATGTCACATTTATTTTAACACACCTGGGATCATCCCCGCTCGCGCGGGGCATACTAAACTCAAAAATAACTGAAATTGCGTTTTTAGGGATCATCCCCGCTCGCGCGGGGCATACAGGAAATTTAGTACCAAGAACAGATGGAGGCAGGGATCATCCCCGCTCGCGCGGGGCATACGCTCCTCCCGATGTCTTTCCGCATTCTTGACCGGGATCATCCCCGCTCGCGCGGGGCATACGCCGTTACTGGCGACGGTGCATCCACCGAGAAGGGATCATCCCCGCTCGCGCGGGGCATACCACCCATTCCCAGAACAGCCCCACAGCATGGCGGGATCATCCCCGCTCGCGCGGGGCATACTTACCAGATATTCTGTTGGTTTTCGCCTTCCGGGGATCATCCCCGCTCGCGCGGGGCATACTACACTACGTTGATGGAGTTATCCTTGCCATAGGGATCATCCCCGCTCGCGCGGGGCATACCATGAGGTTCCCCTTCGAGCGGGTGCTTGCCTGGGATCATCCCCGCTCGCGCGGGGCATACCATCATGTCGTTAACGATGTCTATGATTAGGCGGGATCATCCCCGCTCGCGCGGGGCATACCCATTATTAGAAGTTTTTTATCACTGGATGATGGGATCATCCCCGCTCGCGCGGGGCATACGTGGTCTATCATACGTTTTAAACTTTCCATCTGGGATCATCCCCGCTCGCGCGGGGCATACTTAAGCTGCATCTTTCCATTGGCGGTGGTTGTGGGATCATCCCCGCTCGCGCGGGGCATACATGGTAACAACTGTCTGACGTGCATTCTTGATGGGATCATCCCCGCTCGCGCGGGGCATACCACTCAGCGTATCCTTCTCCTGCTGAGTCCATGGGATCATCCCCGCTCGCGCGGGGCATACAATTCAAGGAAGGCATGATTGCCAACCGTGGCGGGATCATCCCCGCTCGCGCGGGGCATACGTATGGTTGATAGGTATAGCCGCCTCTGGAGAGGGATCATCCCCGCTCGCGCGGGGCATACCCATGCTCACATACAATGCAGGGTTATTATCCGGGATCATCCCCGCTCGCGCGGGGCATACTATTAGTGACACTTTTTGTGTCACCTGGAACAGGGATCATCCCCGCTCGCGCGGGGCATACCTGAGCATAAATTTCCTTATTTAAAACAGCCTGGGATCATCCCCGCTCGCGCGGGGCATACGAAAATTTTATTTGACAAAAGTTACTGAGTAAGGGATCATCCCCGCTCGCGCGGGGCATACGCCGAAGAACATTATCGCGGTCGCTGTCCTGAGGGATCATCCCCGCTCGCGCGGGGCATACTAGGAGCATACCAAAAAGAAATGTATAGCGGTGGGATCATCCCCGCTCGCGCGGGGCATACAAATATTCTGTTAAATTCTTCGCCACTATTCTGGGATCATCCCCGCTCGCGCGGGGCATACCTGGTCTTGCTGCTTCTCAAGAGGCTATTAATGGGATCATCCCCGCTCGCGCGGGGCATACTTTGTGATATAATCAAAAAGGTGGATTTAGTAGGGATCATCCCCGCTCGCGCGGGGCATACGCCTTAGATTGATTTTCTCCTGGAGCTCTGTGGGGATCATCCCCGCTCGCGCGGGGCATACATACCACCACTGGCCAGCTTGGGCGCTACAATGGGATCATCCCCGCTCGCGCGGGGCATACTTGCTGTTGTGCCTGCGCTGCTTGTGCTTGTTGGGATCATCCCCGCTCGCGCGGGGCATACTGCGCAGAAGGGCTATACATGGCTATGGGATAGGGATCATCCCCGCTCGCGCGGGGCATACTTGTGGCTCCGCATATTGGCAGATAATAAAGCGGGATCATCCCCGCTCGCGCGGGGCATACCGCAAGGCTTATGCCAATGGATCCTGTGTTGCGGGATCATCCCCGCTCGCGCGGGGCATACCCGAACCTGGAACAGTTCCTCTTGATGTAACTGGGATCATCCCCGCTCGCGCGGGGCATACGCAGCTCCTATGCGTGGTGGTATCCGTCTATAGGGATCATCCCCGCTCGCGCGGGGCATACCATTTCCTTCTCATCAAGATCTTTTTGAAGAAGGGATCATCCCCGCTCGCGCGGGGCATACCATAAAGATCGTTTTCGCGCTTAAGACCTCTGGGGATCATCCCCGCTCGCGCGGGGCATACACTAAAAAATCCCTTTTATTGCGGCATTCGATAAAAATATAAGATCCCTTTTTATTTACTTTGCTTTCGATTCTGTTTCAATTATCTTTTATTTTTCCTAATGTATTCATATACACTAAAGCAAGCAAGACTATCTTGGATTGCTCTATGACATGGTTTGGATTTAATTTCTAAATCTTCAACCACCGACTCCAAACTTTTTCTTTTGTCCTTTTGTCCGGTAAAATCTGCATACATAGCCATAACATCATAGGTTACATTCTTTAATTTTTCGTAGCCAGCTTTTTCCAAAGCCTTATTCACAAACTTTATATCAAACATTATGTTGTAGCCCACTAATGCATGCTGTCCGATAAAGTCCATAACCTCAGGCAATATCTCATCCGGCTTTTTTCCTTCTTTATCAAGCGACTCACATGAAATACCCGTCAATTTCTCGATAAACCGTGGGATAGTATGTTTAGGCTTCAATAAAGCCTGATACTGTTTTTTTACCACCCCATCAATCACATGCAACAATCCGATTTCTATAATATCATCTACTTGCTCCCGTAATCCCGTGGTTTCAATGTCAACTACAACATATTCAGATGGTATTCTAGCTGTTGTTTCAAGTGGTGCTTCCACGATTTCCACATTTGAGGCTTTTTCTGATCCTGCAGAGTAATTGCGTTTTTTCTTGCTCATTCTATACTTTGCGGCATTACTAAATCCATGTTTTTGCTCATCCAATGTACTTCGTCTTCGTGCAACTGGCTTCATCACAAGTTTAAGTCCATCAAAATCAACAATTATGTTTTCACTATTATGAAGACGAAATTCCATACGCTGCTCATTGTTAGTATTATAAACCATGGTTGCGCGTCCATTTTTAACACATTCTTTCACTCTTTCCCAAAGATTATCACGCACTCTGGCACTTACCCTACCAACAAATACACCCGTATTTATTTCAATGAGCCATTTGGATAAATCTCCCCGCAAGGATATTGGGCAATCAGTCAAAGTAATTACCAACATTACACTCACCCGCCACCTGATTTTTGAATTACTCTAACCCCTCGTCCTTTCCATAAGAAACACCATTTCTTACACAACCCTTTTTCTCATCCCAAAGATTTACAATATCTGTATACGAAACCTCTATATCTTTATTATCCAGTAATAAATAATGAATGTCCTTTACCATTCGCTCAAGAAGATGCTCTTTGGCTATTTTATCCCGCATTGCGCGGCGCATGTCTCCGCCAATATCCTCGGATGGTTCTTCCGCCATCTGAAATGCTAAGGGAATTACAAATTCTGCTTTATACAAATCTGCAACATCATACACAAAAGATCTCTCGTGCCCAGTATGTACAAAACCTAATCCAGGTGAACACCCCATAGCGGCAATCACACTATGGGCCAACCCATATAAACATGCCGTACCAGCCGATAAAGCCTGATTTACAGCTGTACCAGCATCAAAATCATCTGGATCAAATTCCCGTCCATTCCACTCCACATTGTACTTTAATGCATTTTGTCGGTACACTTTCCTTACCCGCGCCCCTTCTTTTCCACGCAACTGCTGCATGGTCATCGCAGATACATCCTCACCAGCAAAACGCATTTGATACATTTTACGTGCCACACCCAATCTGCTTCTGATATTAGTTACTAATTCCGCTTGTGCCAATAAAAGGGACGCAGAATGGGTCAATGGTTTGCCACTGGCATAAAAGCGTACCCCATGCTCACCTATCCACAATACACTTGTACCAACATCTCCAATCAACTCCATTGCACGATGTGTTATATTAGTTCCTGGTCCCAACAGCAAAACACTTAATGCTGCAACGGGTACCTGTACTGTTCCTCTGTCATCTGTAACACTTATGGCACTGTCTTGCCTGTTAATAACACAATGTTCCAAATATATAAAAGACATTCTTTCTTTAATTTGTGGCAGTTCTTGTAACTCTGCCTTCGGTGCCCCACTGATCTCCCTTTTCATAGGCGTGCCAACGTAAGCAGACCACAGCCATAAGACTTTGCCCTGCCTATCCCCAATACTAATGCTTCTCTAAATAAATTAGCATCTGTTATTTTGAGCATGCCCTCAAAAACAGCCAAATTTATGGTCACAGTCTTCCCATTTCTGGAAAATTTCTTTATGTCCCGCATAACAACGGCAAAATTTCCTAAAGAAAAGCCTGCTTTATCGCTCTTTTGGCGTAACCATTCCTCCTGCTGGGCCACCGTAACGTGGGGCAATACTTTACCTCTACCCTTGGAGTTTTGCATTGTGACACTATGAACAGGATTGCCGCAAAAGCGAAATCTATATTGCTGACCATCAGCCAACATATCCAACACCTTTTGGTAATCCTTTGATTCTCCACAATCGCCATCATATCCATATTGTTCCACCAAAGAAGTAAAATCTGGTTTATTTTCACTCAACAACAAAATATAGGGATCTCCCTTAAAATAATCCAAGCGCCACAACTTTCTAGTAGTATCACTGCGCTCAAAACAAGCCTCAATGGTTGCGTGCATCACCTGCAATGAACTCATAAATTTTATTGTGGATCTGCGTTTGTGGTTTATCCGTATTCTTGATAGAAACATCCTATTCCTCCAGCAATTCCATAGGGTTATGGTCTGTTGATATTACCTCATCCCCATTTATTTCCACACAAATAGAATCCAATGGTAACTGTTCTCTTATAACATTTCGCCAACTATATACACGACGTTCCCGACTAAAGCTTTCAGGCACATCCCTGACGGTGTATCCTTCTTCCCCCTCAACAGCATCGCGCACTATTTCCAAGGTTTTAGGACGATTAAATCGCATTTTTTTCTGATACCATGAAGACGCCTGCCATTTTTCCTGCCTTAGAGCTTCCATAAAAGACATCTGCCTTATTCCAAGGTAAACCTCTCCAGCAGGCGGACAAGCCATACGTCCAAGAAAAATAGGAAAAGCAGGATGACGTAATGCTTCCTCAATACGAGTCAAAAAAGCATCCGATCCTTCCAAAGCTGCCAGAAATACAGCGTCATTCAAATAATAGCGATGCGTGAGCCATGGATTGCCCTTAATCCCCTCTTCTGGATGTACCATTTGAAAATCTCTATCTATTTCTCCAGGCTGGTCTATACGTACACCGAAATTCAACTCGTCAAATTCCCCTAAAGAATCATCACGTCCAATTCCCATAGCACAAGCAACCATTCCTATGACACCACTTCGAGTTGGTTCACGATTTGTCATTCTGTTATTAAATTTACTTCCTACTCCCCACGACTGCATGGGGGCAGCCAGACGCAACAACAAAGTGCTCATAGAATCACTCCTGTTCTGCTTTCCCCAAACAACCAATCAAGGAAGACTTCATTTCTTTCAAAAGATCCTTTAATGAAATATCTTCTCCTATGCCAATGGACCACGTTTTTGCGGGTTCATCGACGTAACTAGAGTAAATCTGCTGAGAATAATCCTGCAATTTTTCAATGGATTTTTTGGCAAATCCTCCTTCAACCGTACGTACCGGTTCCTCAAATGCACCCACAAAATTAACTGGCTGATCATAACGAAGTGTAATCAATACAGCATCTGGCAATGTCCTGTTTGCGAAAGTGTTCTGCTTGCCTGTTGGCATAGATGTAATAAATGCCTTAGTAAAAGCTTCCACCGCATCAGCCGTTACCTCATTTTCTCCGCCTAATTCTTCATTGAGGGCATGAACGGCTATTGTTGCATAACGGTACAAGGTTGCTGAATTAAATTCAACAACACCAATCATTCCTGCACCAGGGGCATCATCTCCCGCCAAATCATCTACAGCAGTAAAATAATCATATTCATTTTCTACTCTATGTGTGGAGATGGCATGAGCTACCTGACATGAGGCATCAGCATTTAATGACGGATCATCTGCTACCATGCGCCCAAATAAAGCAATGTCAATGCTGTGGTTTTCATTTAAAAGTTTTTTGGCATCCTTTTTTATTACCTTATCATCATCTTCTTTATGCCCAAGAATATACTCTGCTAAATTATGGGCTTGAGAACGACTAATAAAGAAGAGTGCTTTAGTCTTTTCATCCTCCTCATTCTTCTCCTTTTTAGTAGAAACGCCACTCAAATTAACTATTTTATGTGCTAAGCTTAGCGCATCATCCTCTGAAATATTCGTATCCAATGCCTTTATTTCATCAGCAACGAGACGAACCACTTTTTTGGTACGAAGTCCCAGCTTATCCTCTGGGAATATTTCCCTAAAATCCTGTCTCATTGCCCTTTTCCAACTCTGTGAGGAAACTCTGGCACGCCGAACGCCACCATACAATGCAGTTTTAGGTGATCCTGTATCATCGCGATTAAGGCAGCTTGGTGGTACTGTCTGTATAACATGAAAATCTACATATACTCTAGTTGTTTGCTTCATCTTTTTTCTCCCTTTCTTTGCCCATATAATAATCTTTGCCCCAACCCAATACTACGCTTCTACGAAATTCGGGCTGCTGAAATCTGTATAACGCAACTGCAAACAGCGGGTAATCCAACATAATTCTATGTTGCTTCATTAGTCCAATTAAACTACGGACATGAGTCGCCAATTCCTCAAGGCTATTGGCTGTTATGACTTTATTAAAACGCCTTAATACAGTGTCCTCATTGTTTACGCATAACGCCAATCTCTGCATGGCGTAACCAAATGAGCTCTTTTGGGCACCTTCCTGCTCCTCATTTTTTCCGTTGGAACTGACACATACGTCCTGTCCTTGCTGGTGAAAAGCATATAAAGTGATGGTTGTGTAGAGCGCCTTTTCAATCTGTTCTTCCTGTTTTTTATACGAACTCATATTATCTTCAGGAAGTGTGAAGCCCAAAAGCTCTGGCATCTCCCCCATTTCTTTTCCAATCCCTCTACGCAGCTTTGCCAATGAGGATTTGGATGGATACAACTGTTGAATACGCCTTTGGGTAAATTGCAGAATTGATTTTTCTATCTGATTCACTTAATTCACCTCCCCATTAATGTTTTTGACACATTTGAAGAAAATTTTAAAAATGCTTGTAGAGCATTCACTTCGTTTTTCTTGTCTTCATTTCGGTTACTATTACCTATTATGATTGTATCCGGACATTTATTTAGCATTTCATCTCCCAACTCAATTATCTGCTTCTTAGCAATTCCTAACCATTCGCCCATCTTCTCCTCTAATTCATCTTCATCTGGATTGATAGATATAAGCCATTTTCTAAACAAGGTATCCAAATGATAATACCCGGTTTCACGAGCTTTACGGCTCTCTTCTTTCTTTCTGTTTTCGTCGCTATCTCCGACAGCCCCGGCAATTTTTGAAGCAAGTTGTCCTAACTCCCAAATAGCCTTATCTGTTTTATTTAATAAGTCCACTATTTGTTCAACCCAATCTTCATTCAATTTATCCAGAAGTGCGGAATTAATTGATAATGAATCATTTACATAATCCTCAATTTGCCACCCAGCCCCCTTAAGGCTGTAACAGCTTCCGGTTATTACCAATTTGACCCGATTAATTTCCGGATTTTTATTTCTTATGGTCTGTATCCAATGAATAACCCCCGGTGGTGCTGAAGAGTTATCCTTCATTCGTCCCACCAATGAAGAAAAGTCACGCCATATCTGCCTTTCCAAAACGTGTTTTTTAGGGTGAATACCATCATTGTCCTTTTTTAATGTGGTCATCATTTCATTATTTAGGCTTTCACCCTTTTCAACGTAGTCCCCCATCGTCAAAAGGTATCCTGTAACCAAACCATTATCACGCTTCAGCAAAATACGGCGAGACTGAAATGTCAGTAAATCCTTTTGGGCTCTGGGCTGTGCTATTTTACGTTCAATATCTTCACATATATCTTTTTCCCAATAGGCACTTTCTTCGCTGCCATCATCAAATATTTCATTTCTCTGGTCAGCCAATACAAAATTTAACATCAACGTTTCAAAAAGATTTTCACCCTGTATATATATAAGTCCCAGTTGCCCCAAGTAGCCAACGCCTTTTGGTGTTGGCATTTTCGCTGCATCGTCATCAAAGCCATTTAGATGAATCAACCATCTTGTCGCTTCATTATATCCCAATGAAGTTTGTTTTATTCCAGTTCTGCCAGGAAAAAGACGAGGGGAATTATCACTTTGGAACAAATCACCAACTAAACGGGCAACAGTCTTGTATTTCTCATCACTTGAAGCCTTTTTCCCTTTACCTACCTTATACTTATCCATATTTTCTTTTATATTGGCAGACTGATAAAAGGGCTGGGTTGGATGAAACAGCCAAAATCTTTCTCTGTATCTCTCCAAATAGGCTTCAACAATCTCATAGGGAAATTTCTTTAAATTCCATAGTTCTGTCCATAATTCTACAGCATCATCCACATTGCCTATTTTTTTACTAACAAACGCCCCATGCATTATAGCAAGCAAGAGCCGCATAATCGCAATATCCTGAGTTGGAAGTTCCCCCGCCAGCATTTTTGCTTTGTGGGCATGTTTAAACACTTCAAGAATAGACCACATTTGGGTTTTATTGTTTTCTGTTTTTACCACAATCCAAGGTTCATCCAACAGATTGAAGCATTTTTCTTCATCATGGTTACGCAAAGGTTATTCCCCCTCTTCATAAAACCAAAGACCATATTTTTCATCATATACAATATGTTTATCCAGCAATTTCGTTTCCATATTTTCATCTAAAACCAGAAAAAGCTCACCCTTCAGCCAATGGGATACATACCATCTGTCCAAATGATATTCAATAACTACATTTTCAAGTTCTTTTATTACTTCATCTATTTTATTCCAACCAGACACCAAACTGCTTGGCAAAGAAATAGAACAGCCTGCTATGGCCTTTGTCAGCAAATCATCCTGTACATCCTCTATTCTTACATCTCCATAATCCTCCAGCCACGGCACAGTATAAAGTTCTCCATCAGATTTTTTGTAAACCACCAGAACCTCAAGAGAATTTGTGCTGTCCCGTACTGTTGCCTCGCCTCTCTTCCCGGATGAGTCATTTTGTTTAGCTTCCAACCAGCCAATTAATGATCCTCTCTGATTTTCAGGGGCATTTATCTGAAAATCCCTTGCTCGGTTTTGTTTATTCTTTTTAACATTTATGTATTCCTGCTTAGCTTGGGTAAAAATTTTCTCAACATTCTCTTGACTTTTTTCTGTTTCAAGAATATTCCGTACTTCTTCATCTGTTTTCTCTTCGTAAACCCACTGCACCAGATTTGGAATATCCTGTGGTATAACAATCTTATTACTAAGCTGGGCTTTTGTTTTTAGCAACAGATATTCACCATATACTGCAGTTGAACCTTCCGAAAACGCTAATTTTTCTTTCACCCCCATAATGTAGCACGCTGCCTGCCTTAATTTTTCAGGTCTATGCTTCAGACGATTATGACGGTGTAATCTTCCCATACGCTGTAAAAGCAAATCCATCGGACATATATCCGTGAACAACACATCAAAATCCACATCCAGCGACTGCTCCATCACCTGTGTCCCCACGACAATCAACTTATCAGGACGCTGATCTTCCCCTGGACCTAACAATCTACGGAGCTTCGCTTCTTTTTGAACTCTGGCAACGCTTAAAAAGCGGGAATGTAATACAATTACATTGTCAGGTCCAAATATCATCTCCATATTCCGAGCAGTTTGTTGCGCATCTTTAACTGTGTTTCTGATAATTCCCGCACAACCACCATCTGACAGTAGTTCTAAAAGTTTTTCCACCAGCATTTCGTCATCAAGCATTGATACTTCAACGTGCAATGTTTTCCCCGATGCTTCCGGCACATCAATCCTATCTGTCGATGTATTGGAAAAACTTATCAACGGATACGGACTTATTTCCCCAGCTTCAGCAACATGGTTACTGTTTTCTTCTGTTCTTTTACTTTCAGTATTGAAATCTGGCAATAAACTACCCTTTTTCTTACTTCTTTTGGCTTCCTTATATACTTTTAACAATTCTCTACGCCTTTGTGGCGGCAATGTAGCTGACAACAAAACAACTGGCACATGATATGCCCCTAACCATTTAAGGACTAAATCTAAATATTGATTCATATAGGCATCGTAAGCGTGGCATTCATCTATAACTATAACTTTATTGGCCAATCCCAAATGGCGTAACGACAAATGTTTGGATTTTAAACCTCCCATTAGGATATGATCAACTGTTCCAACCACAAAATCTGCCAACAACCCTTTTTTTCTGCCTGAAGTCCATGAATTAACCGTAACATTTCCTTGTGGGGACTCATTTTCCTTTTCAGACTCTTCATCATAAATATGAGACTTAAGACGAATACCTGCATACTCTTTATTGAATCCTGCTTTGCCATGGGCCAAAAAAATCGTTCGTTTACTTTTTGGATGTAACTGTTCAATCCACTTTGTTATACGCGGAAAAATACCATCACTGGTTGCCTGGGTTGGCAGGGCAAAATATATTCCACTAAGTCCAAATTTTTTCGCCCATACCTCTGCAACTGCCAAAGCAGCTTCTGTTTTTCCTTCACCCATTGGTGCTTCAATTATCATAAGACCCGGGTTATCACATAATACGGCCATTTCCAGAGCATTTGCCTGCACTGGACGGGGAATACGATTAAATCTGATTTTATATAACTCATCCCATGTGCAATCATCCGAAAATAAACCATGCTCCGGCAAATTAAGCTGCAGCCAAGCCTCATTGGCTCTTTCGATTGAAGAAATATGTTCCGTCACTCCAAAATCCCATGAAATGAGTGGAAAATGCTCTTCATCACTGGCCAACCAATCCGCCATAATAATTAGGGCATTAATTAATACTTGTGCCACTACAGACAATTTTACTGTTGGCAATTCTTCCAGTCCTGAAATATCTAAAGCATAATTTATTAATTCACTATGGACAGCATCCCATTCTTCTTGCCCCACTCCTGTTTGACTTTTATATTCTTGAACTATTGACAAGTCATTAACAGAATTTGGAGGAGTGCCATGATGGGCCCCCACAATATTTGCCAAGCTTCTGTCCATACCATATTGTTCCAATACCCACTCACTTATATGGGCATGGGGAATATTTTTGATAACGGCTGATGTTTTTAATTTTACAGGCAAACCAAGGCTGGAAATTTTGTCCACTACATCTGAAAATCCAACTTTATTGGCCTTCATTACAAATCCTGGTGATGCTTTCCCTATATCATGACTGGCCGCCAATAGTCGTAGTATTTTCTCACCATTATCCTCTGTATGATTTTTATTCGTTCCATCATTTAATTCCATTCCCTCAACAATTATTTTCTTTGTATGAGCTGGAACCCAATGTGTCCAAAGTAACGAAGCAATCTCTGCTGTATCGGCAAGATGAATCCACAGTGGCAACCAATTATGTCCGCCATCATGAGATAATTTTCCCCATATTGACATAGCCTGCTGTGATAATGCAACGCTCTTACTCATATCATTAACCTCTCGTATAATAAGTTTTGTAAGCAAGATATCCGCCTTGTCTACAAAGCTTATTTTATTTTTACAACTTAATATCGTTCTATTAAACTGGATTCCCTGATGCTACAATAATCATCAGAGATTATGTGG
>Ga0256405_10001383_pt1 | contig 66571 bp, 35 predicted proteins | sample RumenRJG_02DNA_FD_189096 | JGI IMG/M metagenome (GOLD analysis project Ga0256405, IMG submission 189096) | Bovine rumen microbial communities from Lethbridge, Alberta, Canada - RJG_02 | ecosystem: Host-associated > Mammals > Digestive system > Stomach > Rumen | place: Canada: Alberta... | reverse complement strand
ATTGTAAGCGCACTTGGCGGTATTCTAAAGCTTCAAATTGAAATAGGCGGCAAAGACTACCCGCTGCAGTTTTCAAATGTGTAAAAGAGAAGAATAAAAGCCCGCGGCAGGAACGCCGCGGGTTTTTGTTTTTGGGGTAGCCTTAGCCGTGTAGAACGTGTAGGGGGAAGGGAATAGCCGTGTAGAACATGTAGAGCATGTAGAAAGGTTTTGGAAACAACTGAAACACTTGTAAAAACAATTTCTTTACGCCGCGCAACAAGCGCGGCGAGATGGTAGGGGCGCCTCTCCGAGGCGTCCGTTGTATGCGGTCGCGAGGTAGTGCGGACGGCACGGAGGTAACCGCCGCGTAAGCGGGGCTCGCGATTTGTAGCGAGCCAAGCCGAGCGCCGCGAGGTTTCGCGGCGAAAAAATGAATCGGTGTCTCTTGACAAGATTGTGATATATATGCTACAATATGCGCCGTGAAAACAATAAGGCAGACGAAGTATTACACGAAGTGGTACGTCAAGCTGAAGGACATTGTGGCGAAGGCACGTATTGCTGTTCGTATAAGGCGTATGCAGTTGGGAAATTTCGGCGATGCAAAGGCTGTTGGTTCCGGTGTGTTTGAATTACGGTTTGATTTTGGCCCTGGCTATAGAGTCTATTATACAGAGCGCAATGGAGAGATAGTTGTACTCTTGGCCGGCGGCGATAAATCGACCCAAAAGCAAGATATTGAAAAAGCGAAAGAATTGGCTGCAACAATCTAAGGAGGTTTAGATGAAAACAAAACTGTACAACTGGGATGTTACTGAGTCCCTTAAGACGCCCGAGGCGCGTGCCGCCTATATCGAAGCTGCAGTCGAGGAAAATGACCCCGAATTTCTTACAATAGCGCTTGGCGATGTCGCAAGGGCTGAAGGCATGAGCAAGGTTGCGCGCAAGGCAAAGGTTGGCAGAGAGAATCTTTATCGGGCGTTTGCGCCAGGTGGCAATCCGACAATGGCGACAGTGATGCGTGTGCTTGATGCGTTAGGTCTGACCATCCGCGTATCACCTGCAATAGCTGGATGAAATCCATTAGATCAGAATGGATCAACGCCCGCGGCAGAAACGCCGCGGGGTTTTTGTGATTTTAGCCGTGTAGAACATGTAGAGCGTGTAGGGGGTTTTGGAAACAACTGGAACAACTTGTAAAAACAACTTCTTTACGCCGCGCAACAAGCGCGGCGAGATGGTAGGGGCGCCTCTCCGAGGCGTCCGTTGTATGCGGTCGCGAGGTAGTGCGGACGGCACGGAGTGCCGCCCCTACCAAACAGCCCCTACCGATTTTTGATATAATCACATCATGAAATCTGCTGAAAAATCGGTGCCGAAACGAAAATGGCTTTCCCATACGCCACCTGTGTCTGTGACCCAATACGCAGCAACCGCAAATTACCATGTGACAGTATGCGTAGATCGAAATAAATACGGCATAAGTGGTGCAGACATAGGGCGCAAGGGCCCACTAACAGGGCAGTGCGCAGTCGCCTTGCTGTGCGCAATTCAGCATTATGCGTCAATTGGGGAGCTAAGCCCTGTTCGCGCAGTGGTAATGCCTGATCATTTTCATTTGATATTATGCAACAAGAGCGATTGTTCATTTCCCGGAGTTATTACTAAAATCAAGAAATGGATGGCCAATAGATTCGATGTTGTATGGCAGCGGGGATTTTTCGATCATCGCATTAGGAATGACGAGTCGCTCGAAGAACAAGAAGATTATGTCGCGAAGAACCCTGTTCGCAAGTGGCTTTGCAACGATGCGGAAGAATGGCCGTTTGCAATGCGGTGGGTGTTTAAGTAGTGCGCGGTCGCGTGGTAGGGACGCCATGTGGTAGGGACGCCTCTCCGAGGCGTCCGTTTTGCGCGGTCGGCACGGAGTGCCGCCCCTACCGATGGGTTCGCTGGTAGGGGCACGCCTCCGGCGTGACCGCTGCGGCAGGCGCCGCGTTTCGTGGTCGCGCGAAGCGCACGGCAAGCCGCGCAGCATTTCCAGGTCGCGCGTCAGCGCAAATTTTTTCCCCCACGCAAAGGGTTTTGTGGTATAATGCAAACGATTGGACATAGGCGAATAGTCTCTTCGATGTTCTCGAAGTGAAAATTTGCCTGTGCACTAATCTGTTGACAAGCTGTAAAAGGCCTGAAAACACTGTGTAAAAACAATGTAGAGAAAACGAAAACGGGGAAAGAATAGTGAGTGGTAAAGCGAGATTTGCGGCGTCGCTTGCGGCGCTCGCGCATCGCTTCGCCGCGCTTCGCGGCGGCTCGCCGTGCGCTATGCTTGCGCATCGGCTCTCCGCATTTGCTTTCTCCGCTACTCGCCTCGCCTCGCATCCGTGCAGGTCGGCTGCCTCTCTCGCGCCTCTTTCGCTTATACTCGCATTGTCGTTCTCGCTCATGGCACGCGCAGATATGCGTGACCTCGTCAACGCCGATAGGCTCACTTGGACTGGCGCCCCAACAGTCATCTACTTGCACAAAGACGGAACAGCGGCAACCGCGGACGATTACGATCATCTCGTCCTCAAGTTTACCGATACGTCAGTGGATGGCACGATTACACTTGATGACACTGTTAGGGCCAATGCTCGCATCCTTCTTGTTGGCGGCGGCGGTGCTGGTGGCAGCGGCGGAGGGACGGGTAATAATCGTGGTGCTGGTGGTGGCGGCGGTGCAGGAGGATTTCTCGAAGTCTCCAGTGTCCCGCTTGATTCTGGTACAACATACTCGATCACTGTTGGCGCTGGTGGTGAGCCACAACCCGCGGAAAGCAAATCGCCAGGCGGGAATGGTGCGAGCTCTCTTTTCCAGCTTGGGACTACTATACTTTATGAAGCCTTTGGCGGCGGTGGCGGCGGTGCGGAATGTGATGGCATAGGGACAAATGATTGGCCGAAGATAGGTTCTGGCGGCGGCGGCTCAAGAGAATATACTACATCAAGCACAAATCATGAAGGTGGCAAGGGTAGCGCGCAGGGGAAAGACGGCGGCGCCGGCACTAGGGGTCAGACTGCTGGTGGTGGCGGCGGGGCTGGCGAAGCAGGTCTTGATGGTGGAAATAATGGAGTGGCTACACCGGCAGTCAACATCGGTGGTAAGGGCGGAGATGGCAGATCAAGCGACATCATTTGCACAAATGGTGTTTCGTCATTGCTACCGCTTTATTATGCTGGCGGCGGTGGCGGCGGCACGCGCGGTCAGACAACAGAGGAGAAGTTAGGCCCTGGTGGCTCTGGCGGCGGCGGTCGCGGAGCTGGCGGTAATGATTTTGAGGCGTTGCCAGGTGAGCCGAATACTGGCGGCGGCGGTGGCGGCGGCACATGCACATTGGTGGTTAGTGGCGACAATAAATCTAAAGCAGGTGCGGCTGGTGGCAGCGGCGTAGTTATTGTCCGCATTATAGAGCTTGTCGAGACTAAGGTGGCGCTTCCGCCGGAGGTATCATTTACATTTGACAAGAACAACCATGTTGCGCTTGACTTTGGCATTTCGTATACGTACGTCAGCGGTGATACGAATGCGACTGATGTCGGCAATTATTCGTTTGTTGTGAAGCCAGGCCCAAATCTTGAATGGGACGAGGCCGCTGGCGGTGGCACTGACGCAAAGACCATTAACTGGTCGATTACTAAGCGTCTAATCAATAAGCCGAAGGCGGAAGACAATCTTACTTATGATGGCACAGACAAGGTTGGTGTTACGTACGATGAAGAACTCACCGAGTATTGCACCTTTAGCGTAGATAGCGTGACGAATGCGACAAATGCGGGGGTGCACACTTATTATGTCTCGCTCAACGAGCCCCAAAATACGGCATGGGACGATAACACAACGGATGGCGTCCCCGGCTCCTGGACAATCGCTCCCCAGAAAGTGACTCGGCCAACGCCAAAAACTGATCTCTCCTATGACGGAACTGAACAGCAGGGCTTCTCGTCGCTCAACTATGCGCGCTACGAGCTGACGGCTGGTGTTACAAATGCGACGGAGGGCGGCACGTATCCATTTGAATTCACGCTTCTCGGCAATGGCGAGTCCTATACGAACTACGTTTGGGAAGGCGCTGACGATCCGTACAGCGGTACGTGGACGATAAATCCCGGCGTGAATACGATAACCGAGCTTAAGATTTCCGGGTGGCGCCTTGGCGCAAAAGCGAATTCTCCTACTATTCATGCTAAGTGGGGTGATACCCCGATTGACAAGATAGAGTTCTCCTATGGGTTTGGCAAGGACGCCGAGTCTGTTACGAGCTGGACAAACAATACCGATGGCATAACGAAGCCCGGCACATGGGTGCTTCGTGCGGTAATACCTGCGACTACAAGCTGGACAGCCGCTACAGAGACGACGACATTCCTTGTCTGGGATGACCCGAGCCAGCTGTTCCACAACTGGACGGCTTTCAGCGTTGATGGCACCGAGAGCGAGCTTTCAAATCTTGTAGTTCCCATAAGAGTTTCAGAAAAGCGCATGCCGGGCTTCCACTATGACGAGGCCGAGCCCTCCAAGCTGGTCTTTGTCGACGAATTGGGGGGCGAATTGGGGAATATGCTCCCGTACGATGTCGATACTTGGGATACGTCTGGCGAATCTGTCATCTGGGTGAAGCTTGCGAATTTGCCAACGGCGGGAATTACCGTCAGGATGTACTGGAATCTCCGCGAAGGGTTTGATGTCCCCGAAAACTCCCCGACCGACGTCTGGAGCGGCTATGTCGGCGTCTGGCACATGAACGAGTCTGCAGCGGGGGCCGTCAGCATAGCAGATGCCTCGGGACACCAAGATGGCACAGGGCATGTGAATTCTTTGGTCGCGGACGGTATGTTTGGCAAAGCGCGCGGGCGCAATGTGGTTGGCGACAAGGGACCTGCTGTAACGGTGCCCGTCTATGACAAGTTGGACGCTCTAACGGCTGATGCATTTACCGTTTCTGGGTGGGTGAATCCGAGTACGATGAAAGTGGATTGGGCCTATCTTTTTGCCAGAAAGAACCAGGACAGCTACAATGGGTGGGCTGCTTCGTTTTCCGGTAACAATCTCAGCAAGATTCGCTTCTTTTTGAGCGGGGGAAGCAATTACTTCACATTTGATCCAGACATTGCAAGCTACTTCAGCGTTGATTCGTGGACGAGATATGACTTCGTGATGCGCACTGGGTCTTCTGTGCAGCTTTACCTTAATGGTGTTCTTATTCAAACTAAAAACACTACGATCTTGCCTGTCAGCGGAACGGAGCCGTTCACGATCGGCGGCATGAATCATGAGTCGGCGACAGAAGGTCTGCCGACGGGCACGACAAGCACATTCAACGGCTACAGCGACGAAGTTCGTCTTATGGCCGGTGCGCTTGACGCCGCTACCATCGCCGCGGAGTACAAGTACCAGAGTGATTTGACGACGATTACGAATAGCTTCGTCTATCTTGACGATCTTAAGCTGGACTACTGGGTAGTTGAGCCTACCATGGAGCCGACTAACGGAAGCAATGTAGTCACTTGGGACGTGCATGACACGGAGAAGGGCAAGATTACGAATTACGGCCAGCTGCTCTATGGCGAAGTGACGAAATACATCTACTCGGTGTACGACGAGAGCGAGGTCTATAGCTCTCCTGACGAGATAACGAGTGCCGGCAAGTACCGCGCAGTCTTCACGCAGGTGGACACTAACGGCTACCAGCGCATAGAGAAAGTGTTCGAAATATATGTGACCGAGAGCAAGCCGTATTCGGATATCGTTGGCAATGGTGGCGATTCTGGACGAGTTCTGTTGATGAACAACCACACTAAAGATCCCAATGCGGTGGACATTGATTACCAGGGTTGGTATGACGCGGATAACAAGGAACGACCTACTGGCAAGAAAGTCTTTGCAGAAAAATCCGACACGCCGACATTTTGGCATCATGAGAATCTTAACCCAATACCGAACACGTCGGTGCTAAGCAACTTGATGGCTGGAACGGAATCAGTCCTTTACACAAAGAACTATGGTTCTCGTCTTTGGCATCTTGTTGCGTGTCGTCATGGCAACACTTTCCCGAATAAAGATGGAGATCCTCTTGAGGGTACACAAAACTACTTGCCGTGGAATGGAACCTACTCTCGTCGAATAAATGCTCATAATACATTGCTACCATCGCGTTCAACTGTCGGCCAGCTTGTAATGCAGAACACTACGGATGCCGTTGTCTATTCGTCGTGCTTTACTAATGGCATTGGTACGATTTACTTTGATGCCGTAAATGGCTGGAAGCCGCTAACGGACGAGGAGCGTGGATACTACGATATTGTTGTTGAAATCGCTACGAATACTGTAGCGGGGCTGCCGCCTACCGATATCAACTGCATGACGACAAACTATGAAGGGGGCGTTGTCTCAACCAATTGGTATGGGAATCTTGCCGAGACGTGCTGGCATAGCGTGACGGATTGCCGCGTGTTTGTTCGCGACAATGTAACTTACGGGGATCTTGACTTCCATGAGACAAATTCTACCGAGGTTATCTCGTTGCAGATGACGAGTGGCGGAACTATGAACAACTTCTATCGTGTAGTAGTCCCGCTCGATATTGTAGGGCCAGTGCGCTTTAGAATCCGCCGCACTTCGATCGACACTCGCTATGGTGAAGATAAGGCCTTTATTCTTCTCGACAATATAATTGCGTCGATCCCTGCGATGGGCGCCAAACTTGTCTCGAAGGGCTACCCCGACGACACCAAGACGAAACACGAGATACTTGGCTGGGAGCTCGCTACGAGCGTACCGTATCCGTCGATCCACGATGCGGAGATCGTTGGTGGCGCGACGCCATCGTTCGTTACCAACGTCGGCGACGGTTCCGAGCCAAACACGAACGGTTTCTTCAAGTCCGCGACGATGCACTATCGCTGGCGCTACTTGAACCAGGCGTTCGGGCCGTGGAGTGCTGTCGATCTCAACCTGGACGACAACTTCAAGGCGCTGTCGAAGTTCGAGCTGCCTGGCCGTCCCTGCGACGTCGAGTACTGGTACGAATACACGCTGCAGGCGCCTTACTACGCGTATGTTGACTATTCCGGCATCGGCAAGCAAATCGACTACTCCGAAGAGCGCGGCACTTTGACGAACGCCCTCAATTCCGCGACTGTCCTGCCCAGCGCCGGCACAGACTGGTTCTTCCGCGTGCGCGAGGGTAAGAGCGACTACTCCGGGCTCAACATCGTCTTCCGTCGTGGCGCATCCGGGACGCCGGAACCCGCCGTCCCCATGATGCTTGTTGGCGACCACGTCTGGCGCGGTTTCTTGCAGACAAAGGAAGACCAGGCGGGAGACATAACGTACCGCATCGAGGCGCTCAACTACCAGACGGAGCCGTTCGCCGAATACTCCTGCTCTACGAACTACCTGTATTGCAAGACCGACAAGCCGAAGTTCCCGGTCAGCGATTCGCTTGAATCGGGTTCCGAGGAGAGTTGGTCAACGCTGACTCTCGATGCCGTTACCGGCTACGTCATGTTCCAGATCGACGACTCGTCAATGGCGCTGACAATAGTCCATGCCGACTACCAGGACGCCAACAACTGGAGCGACGCGCATAACCGCAAGGGGCGCGACAAGGACGGGAATTCGGTAGAGCAGATTTTCGTCGGCACCTCGACGACAAACGCCTACAAGGTCGGCGTCTCGCCGATGAAGCAGACGTTCATCGACGACTTCTCCAGCTGGGGGAACATGGCGGCGACGAACGAGTCGTGGACGTTCCCAATTGGACTTACAGACATTCAGCCGAGTCACATGCACGGGCGCACGCCCTACAAGACCTTTGCGAGCGGGAGCGACACCAACGGCGTCTGGGAAGTCGGCCAGGGCATGTGGGTCGCGAAGGAATACATGGTCGCAACGAACAACGCGGGCGTCGCGTTGCAGATGGAAGGCAACGGAAAGGGATATCTCCAATTCACCGCCGCGGACAAGGCGCCGCGCGGCCTTGAGTCGATATCGTTCAATGCGCGTCTTGGACAGTTCGTCCGCTTCGACGACTTTGCCTATTACTACGCTGGCAACATTCTCTCCCTCTCCAACTATACGTTCATGACGCGAACGGCGTTTGACCTGAAACGGAACAAGGGTTTCAAGGGCAATGCCTCGCTTTCGGTCGTTGCAAACTACCTGCCGAACAAGGGCTGCTACGAGGCGAGGTGGGAGTGGATCGGCAAGGGGAAGTCGACCGACAAGGGTGGCCAGCGACTCTGCATCTACCGCTGGAACGTGACACCTTCCGGCTCTAAGACGGCGGAACTGATCGTCGCGAGGACCAACTTGACGGGCAGGACGAATAATCCCTTTGACGTCAGCGAACCTACGGCGCTTGCGAACAGCAATTCTCAGCCGTTCATGCCGATGTTCATTTCGGTCTCTAACGACGTGAACAACACATACGTCGTTGCGGCCGTACGTCGTTCCGGCGCTGAGTTAGGTGCGTCGCCGCTCAAGAACGGGACAGGGTACAACATTTCCAAAGACGACTACAAGTGGTTTGGCGTGAGCTTCCGTGACACCACGTCCAAGCGTCTTACGCGGGGCTCGTACGGCGTCCTTTCCGCAAATTGCGACGGCGTTTTCGCGCGTCCCGAGTTTTCGCACACCGTGCAATACGTGGCGAGCAATGACAAGATAACCGACTCGTTTGAATTACAGCAGCTTGCGCAGATCGACGACATGCAGGACATCAAGAACTGCGCCAAAGACGATCTCCAGGATGCGGAGTATCCCGGGTGGAACATAATCCCCGGACGGATGACCACTACCTATACCGATGCAGCCGTCAATGCGGTCATGAGCGCCCCGCTCGCCCAGAAGCTGCAGATTTTCCTCGGAACGGCCGGACGTGCCGACTGGGGCTCGGAGCCATACTGGTCTACCAACCTCACGAGTTTCGGCGAGGAGAGGATCACCGTTCCGTTCTACACGACCAAGGACTGCTCCGTCAGGTTAGAGGTAGCTGGGACGCTCGAGGATGTCAGGACCGACGTCGTCATCGACAACGTCGTCATGAAGCAGTGGCGCGGCGGCAACTGGAACGGCAGCGACGTGCAGGCCGAGAAGATCGCCCCCTCGTGGACTACGGCGGGGAGCGGCATTCTGTCGCCCGCACTCACCAACTTCGTCTTCACCTCTTGCTGGACGAAGGACAACGACGTCCTGATGAGCGCCAAGCGGTCGAACCTCGACATGCCCTGCGCGATACGCTCGCCGCTTATGGACTACATGGCGAACAACGGCATTGGCGGCGACGGCTATCACCGAGGCCTTGGACTTGGCATGGTCGCCATCGAATACGCGAACGCCCAGTCCAACACCGTCCTTTCGCTGCAGGTGGCGACGAACAACGTCGAATACTCGACGGTAGATCTGTTTGACAAGTCGTTTGACGAGCGCTATTGGGATCCGATCACGAACTACGACTTCTCGGCGATGAGCCCGGCGGAGCGCACGAAGGGCGTGCTTAACACCTACCTGGGCTTCCACTCCGTGACGGGCATGCTGCGCATCGTAGTGAGTTCAAATGTTGTTGCCAACGTCGCGAACACGATGGACACGTCGGCGTTTGGCGAGGTGACCATCAAGAGGATAACCTGCAGCGACGAACCGCCGGTAGATGTCCACAGCTGGTGGGGCTGGAACATGCGCACGCTCGGCGGCGACGAAGACACCGAGAAGAGGATGCTTCTCTACGACTTCCCAAGTGCGTCAAGTGCCGCGGGCCTCTCGATTGCGCTCAACAACTCGGTCGATGCGGAGAACTGCCAGGTCTCCAAGATTGACTACGACGACCACGAGTCGTACATCCAGCACAAGCCGTTCGTCCAGACGCCGACGTTCACCTCGAACATCGTAGGCGAGGTCTCGTTCAAGGCGAGGAAGTACGACGAGAGCGATCCTACGGCCACGATCACGGTCTACGGTTCGATTGATGCCTCCGAGACGAACGATGGCAAGTGGGAGCAGGTCGCCGGCGCGGTGTTCATGGTGTCGAACGCGTGGTATGAGACGTACAGCTGCAAGGTGGACGCGCGGTACAAGGCGTTCCGTCTCGCTGTCGCGGGCGTCGAAGGCGTAGTCGAGTCCAACAACGACCCTCCTTCGGGCGCGAACGTCCCGCCGCCCCGCGTCCTCCTCGACGAGATGTTCGTCAGCGAGGCCGTGAACGCCACCATGGGCTTCAAGCACGTCGGATGCTTCAGGAAGAAGCTCGCCGAGACGACGGAGCGCCAGGGCGTCCCGAGCAGCGACGAGCAGCCAATTTGCCAAGAAGCGTGGGGTGTGCAGTGCGAGATCTACGGCGCCCAGCTCGCCTCTGATATCGCCTTTGACATCACGCCCACGGTGAAGTTGCATTGGTATGAAGGCGTCGAGCCTTGGGGCTACGAGAACTGGAAGGACCGCCCCGGCGCCAATTCCGCGCAGCTCTCCCGCGCCACAGATACCGGCGATGACCGCTACGTCTATCGGTCGAGCATGAGCAAGAGCCCCGACGCCGTCGTGCCAATGTCCCTCACGGCGCCTACATACGTGCAGTACACGCTTGAGGTCGTCTTCTACACCAAGGAAAACCCTGCGCTTCCATTGACGAACTGGCTCACGGCGGCAGACTGGCCGATTCCGGAATGGTACAGGCCGCTGGACCTTAACGCGACTTTTGGCAAGGGAAGGTCGTTCTCTGCGTACAACATCATCGACAACGTCGCCCCTGGCTGGGCGTGGATAAACGAGGTGAACGTCTTCGGCAACTTCAAGAACTGGACCAATACAGACGAAGACTGCCAGTACGTCGAGATCGCGCAGCCGCCGGAGTCCGACATCTCGGGCTGGACCCTGCGCCTCCTTGAAGCGCAGCGGGGCAACGATCTTGTCCTGACAAACGTCCTCGTGAAGTTCGGTCCGGGCGGGCCGTCTGGCACAAAGGCCATTTCTGAAAAAGACGCGTCGGCAAATATGTCTTTCCGCGTCATTGCGAACGAGGCGACGCGCACGAGCGGCAAGGTCGAGGCGGCTGGCGGCGAGGTGGACGCGGTTTGGAAGGTCGACAACCCGACGCAGGTGTTCACGGTTGACGGCGTCATCAGCTACTATGACCCGCTTGTCTTGCAGCTCGTCCGCACGAGCGGCATCATCGAGCACGAGATCATTGTCGAGGGCACCAACTTCCTGGAGTCCCTTGAGATCGAAGAACCGGACTTCATCAAGGAGATACGCGATTTCATCGCGAGCAGGCAGACCAGGAGCGCGATAATCATCCCCGGCTACGACTATGGCGGTGAAGGCAATTCGCTCAGCGTTACGCAGAACTTCGGTCGCTGCGGCATGGAGGAACCGGTCAACGACTGGACGTGCAATGCCAAAAAGACGCCGGGCCACCTCAATGACGGCCAGTACATCAATCCCGACCACCCGGTGCCGGCCGGCGAGGATTTGCTTGTGTATCTTACAGTCCAAGGCGACCACATAGAGCAGTCGCTTGACGGCGTGGTATTCACCAACGGCATGTTCACCACTGTAGTCAGCAAGGGGAGCCTGGCGGGTACTAACGTCTTCTACCGTGTCGACCCGTGGTATGTCCTCGGTTCCGTGAAAACCGGCTCCGTCTCGATCCTTGACCTTGTCTCGCCACGGGTTTCACCGCCCGTCCAGCCCTACGAGTACAAGCTGAGCGAGGTTGCCAAGGGCATCTCCAACAACGTCACCGTCGTCGCCTCCGCAGCGCTCAATCCGCGTCTTGAAACGGAGTGGGGCATCCCCGCGGACGACCCGTACCGCGACGCAATCGTGGCATGGCTCGAAGGCGGGGTGGATATGTACGGCAATAAGTTTGGCGACGTCGAATCGGGCGAAATACGGCTCGCCAAGTTCCGGCATTTCACGGGCTTGTTCGTCACAAACCTGACGTTTAGGGAAATGTACTGGCTCGACATGGATCCGACAATCGGGAACCTTGCGCTGTTAGGCGGGGTAAAGGAGCCGCCGACAACGACCAACCTCGTCGAGTGGACGTCCGCAACGGGAACCCTTGTGCTGACGAATCTCAGGATGGGCGTGTACATGATGATCACGAACGAGAACGAGACGATTGTCCCTCCGGAGCACAAGCGCGGCGCGAACGCCGACGCCGCCGGCACTCACTGGACGCCCTACGTGATTCGCGGTCGCGAGCCCGGGTCGACCTCCGTGGACTACAATCCAAACTCGGATACGTGGAATTCCGTCACGTTCAAGGTCGTAGGCATGCTTCTCAACGGCGAGACCTCGTTCGACAACATCAACAACAAAGTCCCCCTGAGGTTCTTCGTGTTTAACGAGGATTCCTTCGGAGCGGACGGAATGTCCCGTATCGAGGTCTTGGATCCGTTCTCGCCGCTGTCGCTCGGATATCAGGCCGGGTGGAAGCGCTGGTGGGACGCGAACCAGGTTTGCCCTGTCGGCCTCTACTGGTCGATAGACACGCGTTTGCCATCGAGAGACGTACTTATGCTGAAGAAGGAGAACTATTATGGCGAGTGATGCCGTAAAGAAGATCTTGCCCTGGGCGCTTGCCGCGGCCTTGTTGGCCATCGTCGCGGCTGTCGTCGTGTGCGTTGTCGCCGTGCGTGGCAATCGCGAGCAGCCGCCTGCCGATTCCTACGACACGCAGTACGCCAGGATGCACGACCCCGCCTACCTCAAGCAGCTCGAAGAGCTCCGCCAGGAGCAGAAGGGAATCGCCAGGAAACTTGTCGAGGCGCAGTCGGCGCTCGAGCAGGCGAAAGAGAAGGGCGAGGACTCGGAGGAGTTCAAGGCCGCACAAGCCAAGATGGCGGCGGCGAAAGACGCATTTCAGAAGAACCGCATAAAGGCGCAGACGATCGTCCGCGACCGAATCATGCAGGAAAACGACGCAATAAAGGCCAAACAGGAATCTTCGAAAGAGAAGGGTGAATAAATCATGAAAAAGCAACTCACTACCCTCGTACTCACATCTGCGCTCGCGCTCTTCGGGGCCTTGTCCGCTCGGGCCGTGGCCGACATCTACGACATACGTCCGTGCGAGGCAGACGGCACCGACCGCGCCGTCTGGGCGACGGAAGAGAATCCACTCCTCGTACCCGGCACGCCGGTGTACTTCAAGATCCTGCTCGTCGACAGGGCTAATACCGTCGGCCAATGGGACCTCGTCAACACTCGCGACACGATTACGCCAGATGTCGCGATGGCGTTTCCGCTGAAAATAGGCATATATGCCAGCGAGCGGCTGACATACGCGACACTGCAGGGATTGCCGCAGCACCTAGGCAACCACACGACGGCGCTTGTCTTCGAGTATGTGACGCAAGCTGGCGATTTTGCCATGCCCATTCGCCTGGCATACGAAGACGGGCCCGCGTACTATTCCTCGGAAAGCGGCAACTACGTCTTCGAAAATACACACTGGGTGATTCGCAGCAAGGTGGAGGAAACGCCAGGAGTGACGAATACGCTTGACTGCGCCTGGCACATGATCGACGACTTGGACATGACCCGCATGATGTACGGGATGCAGGACGTCGGCATGCGGACTGGCGACGACACGCTGGCGTCGGCCGGCATCTACGTAAAGCACGTTGACTTCGACTCCGACTGGGCGTCTGACACAATTTGGCGTACGGTTTACATGAATTCCTCCGACATCAAGCTCGGCGGGAGGGAACTTTGCCTTGAGGCCACGAACAAGAATTCTCCCATGGCTGAAGCGGTCACGATGTATGTCTGGTCGGAGGACGAGTCGAAGGTGAAGGTCGTCGGCACGGAGACTACGCTTGCAGTGACGAACGGCGTTGCAATAAAGCGCGACGTGGCCACGGTTAAGATTACCATCGGCGCGACCAAGTCGGAGCCGTTCGAGATCTGGGGCGTAATGTCGAACACGGTCTGCAATCTCGTGCTAAGCCCAAATCCGTACCTGCCCACGGACCCTGCGTCGGTAAGCGGTGGCCCAGTCAGCTACATGACAAACTTCACGACTGTGGCCGTGCAGTGCGCCGAGCCGCAGCCGACGATGATAGTCGTAGATGTTGAGGACGATCCTGCGTATGCCAATGTCGGCGACGGATGGAAGACCCATTCCACCGTGCTCGACGTGCACCTTTCGCAGCCGCTTGCAGAAGACATCGACGTCACGATCACGCCAAGCATCGCAGGGCAGCCCGGCCTGGACATGGCCGACTACGTCGGATTCTCGAAGACGTCGTCTTCCGTAAAGACAATCGCCTCTCTGACGAACGAAGTCACGGTGACGATACCGGCAGGGCAGCTCAGGTCCACGACAAATCCGAAGATATACGTCTATTTCCTGCGGGGCGACGAGTATACTTCCGGCGGTGCGACCATTGACTTTACTCCGTCCATCAGCGCGGCGCAGCAGGCCTCGACCGGTCTTAACACGCCAGACCGCTTCCTTGCGGGCGGCTGCGAGGTCATAGCGAGGCCTCCGGAGTTTGTTGCGCCGACGGACGGCAGCGAGATAGGCGCAACGGCAGGCGTTGCGCAGGAAATAGAGATCGAGATTGCCGACACCTATGCCGACCAGCAGATCGCCTCTCCGGATACTGGCTACAAGATCGAAGTCAAGTACAACGACGCGTCCGGTTGGAAGGAACTCCCGGGCAGCTACTACATCGGCACGGGCAAACTGCTCAGGAAGGCCGACGGCTCGTTGCCGGAGATTACCTACGCCACCTCTTCGGCGTCCACGTCGACCGGCACCTTCACCACGCAGATTCGCGTGACAGAGCCGATCAACGGCAACAGGGCGGTCGTCCGGCTCATCGCGACGGTCGCCGCGCCCAAGACGGTCTACGTCTCGGCCGATGCCGACTCGTACGACGAAGGCGCAACGGCCAAGTTGACTGTCCAGCTAAATGCCGACAACGACACGGGCGCGCCGCTCTATGCGTTCTTGGTTGCAGGGCCCGACACGGTGACGAAGGGCATGTTCAAGGCGCTTGGCCGCCAGTGCGTGATAACGCCCGACATGACGGACGCCGACTTCCCCACCACGAGCGGCCTCGTCATCAACCCCGACAACGGCGGCCCCGGGAAGGAGATCTTCGGCAACATCAAGCTGCTTGACGGCGAGAGCGAGGATGTCGGCGGTAGCTCCTTCTACTTCACGGTCAAGCTCTGCACGACGTCGTACTACGATCCCAACACCGTGGTGACTGGCTACAATTCGAACTTCTCCACCATCCAGGTCTTCAACGTCGAGCCGACGATTACGCGCGTCGAGATGAACGGCTACGAGCCGCTTGATACCGGATACTTCGACGGCAAGTACCCTGTCGGGCAGGCGCAGACCTTCCAGGCGATCGTCAAGGATGCCGGCGGCTACGACCTCGACAACGGTTTTCATACTCGCTGGACGATTACCCGTGTCGGCGGCGGCGTCCAGATACCGGTAGATGACATTGAGGGCAATCCCAACAACGCGGCCAGCAAGAAGACCGTGACGTTTGCCCAGGATGGCGTCTACAAGATCAAGGTCCAGGTCAAGGACAAGGACATGGAGGACTGGGCGGCATCCTACAGCGAGACGTTTGTCGAAATCGTCAAGCAGCCGCAGCTGACAGTTGACGTCCCCGACACGCCGGACGAGGATGCGACGCGCCAGAAGATCATGGTGAGTCTTGGCGGATACTACAACGCGACCGAGCCGATGGTGGTCATGCTAACCGTCATACCGCCGTCCGCGACCTCGGTCAACCCGGGGGTGCTCACGTTTGACGGCGCCTACGCGACCGTGCCGACGGGCTTCGAGTCGCTTGCGGATGCCGCAATCGCGGCCGAGGGCTCCGCCACGTACCCGCACTACTACATGTCGTTCAGCGGAACCGAGGGCCAGGAGCTGTCTGTGCTTGCGTTGGACGGCACAGTGCTAAGCCTTTCACCTGGCTTTACCATCAAGGCCCAGGTCCTTAACAACGGTATCAGCAGCGATCCCGCCAAGACATGGGCCGAGTACTATCTGCCGAAGAGCGAACGCTTCTATATCAACAACATCGCGCCTGTATGCATGGTCACCGAACCGCCGACCAACCGCTGGGAGGTTGCGGGCGGTTCCGCGACGTCATATCCCATCCGCTGGACTGTGAGAAGCGACGTCGACAACGACTATACGGGGCTTTGGGACGACGGCGTCACGCGCGGCATCAAGGTTAGCTTCAGTGGCGACTGCGACAATGCAGACGACGGACTCACATACGTGACGAGCCGTACGTCCGGTATGAGCGGCACCTTCACCCCGAACTTTGGCGTGCGTCAGGGCGACTTGTCGGTTACGCTGACGATTGAGGACAAAGACGGCGGCTACACATCTTGGACTTACCTCTACACCGTCAAGCCGTCCAAGTTCCTGACGACGATTCCGAATGGGCCTACCGGGTTCGGCAACAGCGACCTCTCGAAGAAATATTCGCGCACGGCCCTCAAGGGCGGTCGCGGCGAAGGCCACGTCTATGTCCCCGGGGCGACGTTCTCGGACGGCACCTACTGGCGCCAGAGGTGGAACTGCTCGTCCTCGCCTTCAATCGACGTGTACGCGTGGGGCTATCGCGTCGGCGCTTTCGACAACGGCTGGCTCAACAGCGGAATGGACCTCGCGCTCAATACGGACGGTGCAGGCACTGCAAAGGCAGCGACCGCAGACGTGACAGCCGGCTACTACGCCTATCCCGACGCAGAGAAGGACAGCTTCCTCTACGCTTGGCTCATGTCCACGCCGCAGACCGAGAGCGGGCCGCCGGAGTGGACGCTTACGCTCGCGCCGGAACAGCCGAGCGCCAAGGCCGAGCCGGCGACGGCATACCTCCCGACCGCCATGACCGAAGACGAATCGTACATACCTGTCTATGCGGAGGCCGTGTTCGCGAAGGAATGGAAGCCAGAGGACAACCTCGGCGACATCAACCAGGACGGCATCCCCGACTATTTCGCGATCGCCACGTGGGGCAATGGCGTCGATTCGCTCATCACGACGATGACCGGCGCCGACAAGACCGAGGCCGACCTCACCGATCTCGCCGACGGGAACCCGGACGAGGACTTCATCCCCGGCGTGTGGCAGGCGCAGGGCAAGCTCAACCTCGTCAACAAGGAACTCACGAGCTACGCGCCGATCGGCTACCCGCTCAACAACAGGCTTGAGCTCCGCGGCTTCCACCACGGCCTCAACGAAACGAGCCTGACGACGAGCGATCCGAGCTTCAGCGACGCCGAGCAGGCGGCGTACAAGGCGGCTTTCAAGGAAGAGAACAATCGCGATTGGACCGATGCCGACGGCTTCGACCTTGGTTTCTGGAGCCCCGAGCCGCGCGGCGAGGGCGAGCAGTACCGCATGGACCCGACGATGGAAGATACCGACTCCGACGGCATGCCCGACGGCTGGGAATACTTCTTCTGGTACCAGGCTAAGGTCTGGGCGCCGGCGGCAAGAAATGGCGCCAAGGGGGCCGATCTCGGCAAGCCGAGGGACGGCCAGCTCTTCGTCTTCGAGCGCTTCAACCCGAACGACATCGTCCGCGGCACCGAGATTCCGGCCAAGGAAGTCCTTGAGCGCTTCAACCCGTGCGTCGAGCTCGACATGACCGTCGAGGACTTCAACCCCGACTTCGACGGCGACGGACTCACCGACCTCGAGGAGCTTCTCATCGGCACGAATCCCTGCCATTGGGATACCGACGGCGACCACATGTGCGACGGCTGGGAGGTTATGCACTCGCTCGACCCGCTGAACGGCTCGAAGGTCGGTAACCCCGACGGCGACTTCATGGCGTACTTGAGCCTTAGGCGCTATATGGCCGCAGAGATACCGAACGCCGACCCCAACGCCCCCACCACATACGTCTTCGACCTTGGCCAGGAACTCCGCGAATACCGCGATTACGAGACGACGGACATTGAGATGTATGCCATGGCGAGGTACTACGACGACGAAAAGAAAGGCCCCTACATACAGACAGTCAATCCAAAGGACGCCAACGGCGACGACAACTATCCGCTCTACTATTACTTCGACGACGATAACAATAGGCGCTATACGGTCGATGCGAACGATCCCGACGCCGGCACCAACACGATAATGCGCTATACGTCCCAGGGCGCTATCACGATTCGCGACGTCCCGCTCGCGAGCGCGCTGGTCGCTCCTGAGAAGCTGGATGCCAATGGCCGTCCCTACCTCTACGGTCTCGAGACCGACGCTCCGCCAATTCCGATTCCCGCCGTCTGGCACTGGAGCTACCCGATGCTTGACCACAAGAGCCCGGACTTCAGAAGGGGCGCGTACGTGATCCCCGAGGGCACCCTACTCACCTACACCAGACACATTCTCATCCACGACCAGGTGCACGCGGCTTTCGGCTTTGATCCGCGCACGGGCTGGTACAAGGACAGCAACGGCTATGTGGCCGACCGCTGGAATCCGCAGATCAACAGTGCCCTTGCGCCGACTGACTCGACGGGCGAGGCGATCAACACCGATCCGTACACGGACTACGACGAATACCTCGTCATGCGCTACCGCCACGATTTCGGCATCAGGTACTATGACGACGGCAAATACGACCCGAACGACATCTGGGCGACGTTCGCCAACTACACGACGAAGCCCAACGTCGTGTACGCGAAGACGGACATCGAGGCAATCCTGAACCCGACCAACGACACGGAGAGCGCGACATCGTACGACTCGGAAACTGCCGCGAACCTCACGTCGACCGCGAACATATCCGAGTATCTCGCGAACGCGTTCGCCGAGGCCGGCAGCACGAAGAGCCCCGTCAAGGGCCATGGCGCCGACACCGATGGCGACGGCGTGCCTGACGGCTGGGAGCTCTACAAGGGCCGCAACCCGAACGCGGCGCCGTCCAGGCCGACGGCTGTCGGCAACGAGGGCCTTGGCGAGCCTTGGGACAAGGAGGAGCTCGACGGCACGCCCGACGGGCTCGGCTGGACTGCGGAATATGCCGGCACCGACTCGTGCAACGCCTACAAGGACTGCCCCTCGATCTACAACAACCATCCCGGCCTCCACCCGGCGGGAGAGGGCTTCCAGCAGGGCTGGTTCAACAAGTTCTTCCCGACCGACCCGGACAATCCCGACACCGACGGCGACGGAATCCTCGACGGCTATGAGGGCATGGCGTGGCGCGGAACGTGGTATAACGGCGGCGTCGCCTATGTTGTTGCGCCCACCAAGGCCGGCATGACGTTCATCTACGGCGATCCGCAGGATTCCATCACCTGCTGCGTGCGCGGCGGCGGCATGAACCCGTGCACGGTAGATACCGATATCGACGGTCTCCCGGACCCGTGGGAGATGCAGTACGCCGGCATCCCCGTCGACGCCTTGTCGCGCAAGTACGTGGGGCCGGCTCCCGACTTCGACCCCGATATCGCCGAGGCGACGTTCACGTCCGACGGCCTCAATGCGGCAGACTTCGCGCTCGCGAGCAATGTCGTCTACATCTGTGGCGGCATGGATGCGACGTGGGGCGGCGACGGCTTTACCGATCCGCTCATGAACGGCAATTCCACGGACGCGCTTCTCGGCACGGTGCGCGACGTCGACTTCGACCATGACGGTCTCCAGAACTACCAGGAGTATCTCGTCCAGCAGGTGCGCCATTTCCGCTACGACGACATCACGACGCCGCTCATGGGCCGTTACATGGACGAGGGCGAGTACGATCTGATGAATCCCATGGGGCCGCTTCTCAGCAACCACGTCATCAACGAGGCACCGGCCTTCACGCCGATGATGCAGGATGCAGACCAGTTCGTCTTCACGGCAATCGGGAACTGGGGCGACGGCGCTGTGGTCTCGATCGTCACCAACGCCATTGACAGCACGGTCACCATCAACGAGTTCACGGGTGCCGAAATGACCAATTTCGTCTACGAAGTGATCACGAACGTAGTGCCCGGCAATACAGTCATCGCGAGAAAGTACTACGGCGACGGCTACAACTACATGTACTCGACGCCCTGGGTCGCTGCCGGCTGGCGCAAGAACGGCTACATGGCGTCGCCCATCCACTACTGGGACCGCATGATCACCTGCGCCGTGATACAGCCGAGCATCATGATGCCTCCTGCGGGCGTCTACGTCTCGACCGATCCTCGCCTCGCCGATACTGACGGCGACGGCATGGACGACTACTACGAGATGTTCCACGGCCTCAACCCGCTCCTCGGCTCGACCGAGGCAGGGGTCAAGGACATAATTGCACTTGCCTGGGGCCAGCCCGCCTTCTACAACGCGTTCTGGAACGAGTGGACCCATCCCGACTTCAACCGCATCGTCGCGCTCATGGGCATGCCGGGCAGCATCGCCGATCCGACGCCGCTCCAGGCCGCCGCGGCCCTTGATCCGTTCCGCTATCCGTGGTCGATGGGCGCAGGCGAGGCCGATCCCGACGGCGACGGCCTTAGGAACGACTCCGAACGCGTCACGGCGAACCTGACGAGCCCGATGACGACTCACACCGACCCGACGCCGCTCTGGTTCACCGACACGAGTTCGCCCGCCAGCTATACGGCCCAGTACTATCAGAACACCACGCCGGTCAACGCCATGCCGTTCTGGCCGACCCTGATTGGCTTCGACGACCCGTATTCGGCCCAGACGCCCGACGGCGGCTACGGCGGGTTCCAGTTCCTGTATTCGTTCGAGGAGAACGAGGGCTACGATACCGACAACGACTGGAAGGGCGACGGACGCGAGATCGTGAGGACGTTCCGCGCGCCGACCGACCCGCTCGACTTCACCGACCCGGCGCGCCGCCAGGCGCTCTACCTCGACGGCGACAGGTCGTGGGTCCAGTCGCGCGCCACGTTCATGCGCGACATCTTCACGGGCAAGGTCCCGAGCTCGACGACGGTAGACTTCTTCAAGCAGTTCACCGCCGAGGCGTGGATCCGTCCCGAGAAGGTCGGCGAACAGGTCATTCTCGACCGCTGCTCGCTCTACGGCTACGACGCCATCAACAAGGACGAGGCCGCGATCCGCACGAACTTCCGCATCGGCCTCACCGACGAGGGCAAGGTCTACGGCATGTTCGACAACGACGACGCGAAGGTGTCGGTGCGCGCGGACAGCGAGAGCTGCCAGACGGTCATCGGACCTGTCGTTCCGGTCGACGAGTGGACCCACGTCGCAATGACGTACGACGGCAAGCGGCTCGTCCTCTACGTCAACGGCGCGGCCAAGACGAGCGCTCCGACGCAGCTCATCCCCGCGAACGGCGTCACCGCAATAATCCAGGATCCGACGTACACCAACGCCTTCACGCAGATCTCCTACGAGGCGGTTCCCGGCGCGTTCTTCATCGGCGGCAGGCCGCTTCCGGCCGGCGACGGCGGTGCGGCGGCGTTCAACATGGGCTCCATCACCTACGACGCCATGAACGACGGCGAGTGGTTCCAGGGCTACATCGACGAAGTTCGCATCTGGGACGGCGCGAGGACCGAGACCGAGATCGCCGCGAACTACCGCAGGCACATGACGATGGACGACGCGGCGACGAACAGGCTCGAGGTCTACACGCACCTGATGGGCCCCGAAGCGGACTCCTCGCGGAACGACAACGACGGCCTCAAGAACCTGACGGCCGAGCTTGTCCAGCTCTACGACTTCTCGACGCTGCCCGGCTCGCTCAACAAGGACGACGTCGCGCTGAATCCGTCGGGCTTCGACAGGGCGGTGCGCGGACAGCTTGTCAGCAGGCCCGCCGCCTTCAGCGAGAACCTCGGCTGGTGGGACGCCTGCGCCACGAAGAGCAAGGTCTACACCGACTACGGCGTCATGCCGTGGATCGAGAACACCGTCCACCACCTCCCGGTCATGGACGGCAGCGTGGTCGACTCGTTCATCTTCTCCGACATGCTCGGCGGCTACGTCACGACGGCGGAGCAGCATGAGCTCCAGAAGTATGCGCTCAAGAACTCGGCGATGCCGTATCCGTTCTACAACTACTTCCTGGAGCGCTACCAGCGCCTCTTCAAGCTCAACCAGATTGCCGCGACGGATCCCGAGAACCTCGCGTTCGAGGATCTCGTCTGCCGCTACGAGTTCGAGGTGCGCTCCGACTTCATCGGCACTGCCGATCTCGTTCCGATGGGCGGCGCCTATTCGAAGCCGTGCCCCGTCATGTGGGACGGCCAGGGCTCGTCCGACCTCTGGGAGCAGACGGGATCCGACACCGACGGCGACGGCCTGCCCGACTGGTGGGAGGATGTGAACGGTCTCGACAAGAACGACCCGAGCGATTGGGCCAGCACCATAACCTGGAACAACGCCGACATGCCCGCGTGGGAGGCGTATCTCCGCGACCTCGCGCGCGGCGCGCAGCCTGACGGCAGCGTCGACGGCACGTACGCCTCGACTTCCGACATCGACGGCGACGGCCTTCTCGACTGGTGGCAGAACATCTACGCGGTCGAGCAGGGTGCAGGCGGCGACGATGACGGCGACGGTCTCGGCAACTACGTCGAATACATGCTGTCCGAGGTGTTCAACCTGAAGAGCGACGGCAAGTGGGTCCGCTTCGCCCCCGACAACGCATACAGCGTGACACCGAACGTCTCCGACTACTTCTTCCGCATTAAGGAGCTCTATGTCGGCGAGATCTTCACCGACCACGACCAGATCAAGGACCAGTGGGAGTCCGAGCATCTCGTCGACAACGACAACGTGTCGGCCTATGCGTTCGACCCCGACATCGACGCCGATGCCGACGGCTGGACGAACTACGCCGAGTTCCAGGCCGGCACCAAGCCGACGGTCCTCGCCTCGCTCAGCGTCGACGCGATCCAGATGAACGAGTATCCCGTTCCGACGCTCGAGCTCACCGTGTCCTACCACGGCAAGCAGAACGTCGCCGACATTCCTGTCGTTGCAAAGGCGTGGCACAACCAGTCGCGCGTCGGCATTCCCGACGCCGTGTGGACGCTCGGCGGCGAAGGCGACGTGCGTCTCTACGAGAACGGCAACTCCAACATCGTCACGGGAGTCAAGTACTTCGGCATGAACCCGATGCGCGAAATGCTCATCCACCTCTCGCCCGGAAGCGTCGTTCCCGGCAGCATCAAGTTCGAGTTCAAGGACCTCGCCTGGATACTGTTCAACATCCAGACGCTGCAGAGCTACGTGAGCGACCCCGTCACGGCGATCTGGGAGGGCCCGATCATCGACCAGCCGCGCAACGACGACCTCTCGACGGGCGATATCGTCCGCCAGGGCTACCCCGACGAGTCCTTCGGAACGATCGACTACGCGACGGGCGAGCTCAAGGTCAACTTCGCCGCGTTCCCCGACTGGTTCGCGATCGACGGCGACATCTCGCAGACGATGCAGGGCGCCGGCTGGATATCGGTCTACAACCTCCAGAAGAGCTACGTGCGCGTCAACTGGCAGTCGAAGCTCATAACGGGAGGAAGCGTCAACACCTACTACCTCTCCGAGGCCGACGCCCGCAGCACCGACAACAACTCGCTCGGCCACGTCAAGCAGGGCCTCAACACGATCGAGGCGTTCTACGACCTGGACGGCAACGGCATGTACACGCCTGGCGAGCCCTACGGCTTCGTCCGCGACGTCGACATCGGCTGGAACTACGGCAAGGCGACGATCGAGCTGACCGACACGACGACGGTCGCGCCCCGCTACAACCTCGTCAAGGGCACCGTCTCCTCTGCAGGCGACGAAACGCAGCCCGCGGCGACCGAGGAAGGCGGCAGCGACGAGGCCACAGACCGCGAGACCCTGTGGAAGGTCGCGGGTACCGCCGACGTCTACACGCTCGACAAGGGCGAGGTGCCGAACGCCGCCGTTGCGCCGGAGAGCGACAACGTCCGCGTCAGGATCGTGCGCTACGCGGTCGACAATCCGACGAACAGGCTCAACTCCACGTATGCGGCGACGCTCTACGACCGCGTTCTCGACCTAACGGCCGACGGACACCAGGTCCTGACCGAGGCCGACATCCTGTCCGACGAGCGCAATGCCTTCGACCTCGACTGGGATGCGTCCGCCGCCGGCATGACGCAGCAGGCGACCTTCACTCAGATGAGGGGCGCGGGCAGCGCGGTCTACTCGTTCACCAATGTCTACTACGGTGTGTACATCGGGAACGGCGAGACCCAGCCGCGCGATTCCACGAACAGCGCCCCGCTGCTCGTGAAGCTCCTCGTGCGCAAGTTCTTCAAGGACCGCGCGGTTCCGATCCCCGTGCCCGGGCCGACGGTGATCAACTCGCCCGCCCCGACCTTCTCCTGGCGCACCGGCGTCGACGCGACGTACACGGCCTTCCGCATCAGGGTGACCGGCAGCGGCTTCTCCTGGACGAGCGACTACCAGCTCATGCCGCCTCACGACGCAGACGGCGTCTGCAGCTGGACTCCTCCGCTCAGGGTCGGCGCGATAGTGCCGGGAGGCACGGCCGAGTTCAAGAACGGCGGCACTTACACGTGGTCGATCTCGACGTACAACGCGAAGTTCAAGACCGACTCCTGGGTCGAGGGCGGCACGTTCCTCGCGAACGTCCTCACGAACTCGACCGACTATGCGACTGCGCGCGTGGCCGTCAGATACTATGGGCCGAATGCGGTGGCGTCGTCCGGAACGATACGCGTCCAGGCGTTCAAGACGCCCGACTTCTCGGGCGAGCCGGTCGCCGAGGGATACGTCAAGAGCACCGCAAGCCTCGCGTCGACAGACGCGATAAAGAGCGAAAACGCCCTTATCGTCGGCCTGAAGCCGGGTTCGTACTACATCCGCGCGTTCATCGACACCGAAAACGACGGCAAGCGCTCGTTCTGGGTCGATACCGCGGCGCGCCGCTTCTACTGGGAGTCGTGGGGCTGCTACTGCACGCGCGACCTTAAGCTCGGCACGATCTTCACGCCGAAGAGCATCACGGTCGGTCCGGGCTACGGAACGAACGAGATCATCCCCGTCTTCATCGAGGACTGCGACACCGATCGCGACAGCCTGCCTGACGCGTGGGAGTGGGCGAAGAAGGGCAACCTGACCGCCTATGGCGCGGCGTCGATCGACCAGAACGCTGGCGGCTTCGCGATGAAGAAGGAGCTCTCCGGCTCGATCGAGACCAAGGGCGCCCTGTCGTCCGGCCTCGCGGTCATGACCATGACGAACCTCAAGTCGCCGCGCATCGCCGCGCTCCTCCTGGGCGTCGACGCGACCGGCACGGACGCTCAGGTCAATTCGGCGCTGAACAACGCGAAGAGCGACGCGACAGCCGAGCCGACTGCGGTGGCGATCACGGCGATCGACCTTGACCGCGACACGGGCAAGGTGTCGATCACAACCGAGACGGTCGGCAAGGAGTCGGGCTCCGTCGCCGCGACGTCCGACATCTATGAATTCGCGTCCGGCTCGGGCACGCTCACGCTGACGTGCAAGATTTGGCATCGCGACTCGCTCGAGTCCGGCGACTGGAAGGTCATCAAGACCCAGAAGGTCGAAATCGGCAAGGAGACGAAGACCTACGAGTTCGACCTCGCGTCGGACGTCGACCTCTCGAGCGGGTTCTTCAAGGCCACGCTTGACAAATAACGGAGAATGACGGATCAGGAAAACACATGAAAAAGGCAATCAGAAAAGTACTCGTAATCAACTCGGGCTCGAGTTCGCTCAAGTACCAGCTCTTCGACATGAAGACGGAAACCCGTCTCGCGAAGGGTCTCGTCGAACGCATCGGCTGCGGCGGTCCCAAGGACCACGCGGCCGCGCTCGCCAAGGTCGTCGCGGATCTCGGCGACATGGCGAAGGGCATTGACGCAATCGGACACCGCATTCTCCACGGCGGCGAGGTCTTCAAGGACTCCGCGCTCATGAACAAGGCGAACATGGCGAAGGCGAAGAAGCTCGTCAAGTTCGGGCCTCTCCACATGCCGGCGAACCTCGGCGGCGTCGAGGCGTGCGAGAAGATCTTCAAGGGCGTCCCGAACGTCGGCGTCTTCGACACGGCCTTCCACATCGCGACGATGCCCGACTGCGCGGGAATGTACGCGATCGATCCGAAGTACTACAAGAAGATGGGGATCCGCAAGTACGGCTTCCACGGCACCTCGCACAAGTTCATCACGCAGGCCGCGGCGAAGTTCCTCAAAAAGCCCCTCTCCAAAGTCAACCTCGTCACCTGCCATCTCGGGAACGGCTCGTCACTCGCCGCGATCAAGAACGGCGGAGTCGTCGACACGTCGATGGGTCTCACGCCCCTCGCCGGCATGGTGATGGGCACTCGCTGCGGTGACATCGACGCTGCGGCGGTCCTCTCCATCATGGAGGCCGAGAAGAAGACCCCGGCCGAGATGGACACCTTGCTCAACAAGAAGTCTGGGCTTCTCGCGCTCGCCGGGTCGAGCGACTGCCGCGACATCTGCTCGAAGGCCGACAAGGGCGACAAGCAGGCCGAGCTCGCGCTCGAGATGCTTGCCTACCGCGTCGCGCTCTACATCGGCGCGTACAACACCGTCATCGGCGGTGCAGACGCGATCATCATGACGGGCGGCATCGGCGAGAACTCCAAGGAGGTCCGCGAGAGGATCATCAACCGCCTTGGCGCGCTTGGCATCAAGCTCGACAAGAAGGCCAACCAGGTCCGCGGCGAGGTCAAGGTCATCAGCGCGAAGGGCTCGAAGATCCCCGTCGTCGTCATCCCGACGAACGAAGAGCTCATGATCGCCCGTGACACAGTAAAGGTATTGGGAAAATGAACGCAATCAAGAACATAATTGAAAAGGCCTCGAAGCTGAACGGAACGGTCGTTCTGCCCGAGGGAATGGACCCCAGAGTCATAACCGCCGCGTGCGCTTGCGTCGACCGCAAGATCGCGACGCCGATCGTCCTTGGCACTCCTGCGGAAATCGCCGACGCCGAGGCGAAGGCCGGGCTCAAGCTCGCCGACCGCGGCATCAAGACGATCGACTACACGCAAGGCGACGCGGAACTCGAAGCCGCGTATCTCGAGGCGTGGAACGCCAAGGAGTCGAAGAAGCCGGCCGAGAAGCAGAAGATCATCGACCTCGCTGGCGCGCAGAAGACTCTCCGCACGAAGCGCATCTACTTCGGCGGCATGATGGTGAAGCTCGGCCGCGTCAACGGCCTTGTCGCAGGTTCGATTGCCTCCACCGGCGACATGCTCCGCGCGGCCTTCCACACGCTCGGCACGCAGAAGGGTGTCAAGACGGCGTCGAGCTGCTTCATCCTCGACCTCAAGACCCCGACGGCGTCGGGCGACGAAGTGCTCGCGTTCGGCGACTGCGCGGTGATTCCCGACCCGACGGCAGAACAGCTCGTCGACATCGGCCTCGCGACGGCGCAGACGTACCGCGACCTCACCGGCAAGGAGCCGCGCGTCGCGTATCTCTCGTTCTCCACGAAGGGCTCCGCGGGGGGGCCGCTCGTCGAGAAGGTCCAGAAGGCCGTCGAGCTCGCGAAGCCCCGCTTCGCGGAAGCCGGCATCAAGATGGACGGCGAGATGCAGTTCGACGCCGCGATCGTTCCCGCGACCGGCAGGCAGAAGAACCCGAACGGCGCCGTGCAGGGCGATGCGAACGTCTTCATCTTCCCCGACCTCAACGCCGGCAACATCGGCTACAAGATCGCGCAGAGGATCGGCGGTGCAGACGCCATCGGGCCGAACCTCCAGGGTCTCGCGAAGGCGATGAACGACCTTTCGCGCGGCTGCTCCGCCGAGGACATCGTTGGAACTATCTGTGTAACATTGCTTCAGTCGACAACCAAATAAAAGGAGTTGAAAGTTGAAAGTGAAAAGTTGAAAGTGAAAGAATCTTAAAATTCTACAACTTTACACTTTACACTTTAAACTTTAAACTTTAAACCGTGACAGACAACAAGATGATTGAGCGCGCGAAGCAAGTCTTCGCAGTTGAGATCGAGGGTCTCGAGAAGACCCGCGACTCTCTCGGCGCATCTTTTGTCAAGGCGGTTCGGCTCATTCTCGAAACTGTTTCAGACGGCGGTATTGTAGTCGTCTCCGGCGTCGGCAAGAACCTGCACATCGCCGAGAAGATGAGCGCAATCTTCTCGTCGACCGGCACGCGCTCCATCGTCCTCAACCCGGTGCAGGCGATGCACGGCGACCTCGGCATGGTTTCTGCGAAGGATGTCCTTATCGCGCTTAGCTTCTCCGGCGAGTCGGCGGAGGTGAACAACCTGATACCCGCGATCCGCCGCCACGGGCTAAAGGTCATCTCGATGACCGGCCGCCCCGACTCGACGCTCGCGCAGATGAGCGACATCCACATCGAGATCCCGTGCGGCAAGGAGGCGTGTCCGTTCGGCATGGCGCCGACGAACTCGACTACCGCGACCATGGCGATGGGCGACGCGCTCGCGATGGTGCTGATCGACGCGCAGAAGTTCCCGGTCGAGGACTATGCGATGAACCATCCGGCGGGCGCTATCGGCCGCGCGCTCGTCATGAAGGTGACCGACGTCATGCGCACGGGCGAGCACCTCGCGACAATCGGGCCCGAGGCGACGGTTCTTGATTCGCTGATGGCGATGACCAAGGCGCAGGGCGGGAGCGCGGTTGTGGTGGATGCGAAGGGAATGCTCCTCGGAATCTTCACCGACGGCGACTTCCGCCGCGTGATGAGCGAGCGGAGGCAACATGAGGGGGACCCCATGGTTGCCCCCATAACCCGTTATATGACGCCGAAGCCGCTCTTCGTCTACGACGACGCGTATGCCGCGGAGCTTCTCAAGATATTCGAAAAGAAGCGCATCGACGACCTGCCGGTGTGCGACAGGTCCGGCCGGGTGGTCGGGCTCGTGGACATCCAGGACTTGCCGAAGATGAAAGTATTGTGATTTACGAAAATCATGTTAACCACGAAATACACTAAATACACGAAAGGGGAGAGTACCAAGTGGTAGTCTTTCAGTGTGTTTCGTGTATTCCGTGGTTACAAAATAACGAGAGGAAGAAAAAATGAACAAGAAGATCGTGATGATGACGACTGTCGCGCTTGCCGCAGCGGTGGCATTGGCGGCGCCGAAGAAGAAGCCGGTTGTCGCTGCTGACGATGATGCCCCCACGACGGGCAAGGAGGCCAAGATCATGCTCGACCAGTTCCCGAAACTCGGCCGCCAGTCCACGCTCCCGGCGCCATCGCTCCAGGGTGGCTCGATCGTGGGCAAGTGCTACACGAAGCCGAGGAGCTGGATAGTCCTTGAGGCGAAGTACACGACCTTCGTGAAGTGGCAGGACCAGCTCACGTTCACGTGGCACGTCCTTCTCGAGACGAAGTCCGCGACAGAGAACAAGGGCAACAAGGAAGGCCTTGCCCCTTACTCCTATTTCACGACCTCCACGACCTACCAGAACATCCCGCAGGGTTCGCACGCGGCTTCCGTGTGCCTGCACCCGTCCTACCTTGAGCGCTTCGGCGAGGCAAAAGCCATCGGCCTCGTCATCACCAACGCAAAGGGCGAGATACTGCAGGGCGACAGCGAGAGCGAGATCAACGGCATCGCCAGGCATACGAAGTGGTGGGAGAATCAGGAGATCATGAACAAGCAGGCCGGCGACGGCAAGCCGCTGATCGAGCGCCGCCAGGGTCTCATGGACCGCTCCAAGACGATTTGGGCGCTTGTGAACCCCAACGACTATGAACAGGTCGCGCAGTAAGGGATTGCTATGGCAAAAAGATACCTAACACTCGACATCGGCGCTTCTGCGGTAAAGCTCGCCGAGTTCGAAGGCGGCAAAGGCGGGCTCACGCTCGTGAACTACGGCATTGCCGCCCTTGCCGCTCCGCTTGACGCGGGCAACGCGGGCGCGCTGCTTTCCCCGGCGCTTCTCGACATCGTCCGGGAGAAAGGCATCAAGCCAGGCCCAGTCGCCATCTCGATTTCCGGGCAGATGGTGTTCCCCCGCTTTGCGTCCATCGCGGCGGCGGGCGGTGCCGAGAAGTTTGACCAGATGATCCGTTTCGAGATCGAGCAGAACATCCCGTTCCCGATCGACGAGATGATCTGCGACCGCCAGGTCCTCGGCGACAACGAGAACGGCGAGAAGAACGTCATGATCGTCGCCGCGAAGACCGACCAGGTCGAGGACATCGCGGCCGCGGTGCGCGGCGCGGGTTTCACCCCCGAGCTCGTCGACGTCGCCCCGATCGCCATCACCAACGTGCTGCGCTACGCTGGCGCGGCCGAAGACGAGTGCTGCGTCCTTCTCGACATCGGCTCCAAGACGACGTCGCTCGTGATTGCCGACGGCGACAAGCTCTACAACCGTTCGATACCGGTCGCCGGCAACACGATTACCAAGGAGATTGCCTCCGCGCTCGGCTGCACGGCCGAAGAGGCCGAGGCGTACAAGCGCGAGGCGGCGTATGTCGCGCTCGGCGGCGTCGTGGAGGATGAAGACGAGACGCGCGACCGCGTCTCCAAGGTGTGCCGCGCCGTGATGACGCGCCTCCACGCCGAAGTGTCGCGTTCAATCAACTTCTACCGCTCGCAGCAGGGCGGCAGCGTCCCCGTCAAGCTCTACATCACTGGCGGTACGGCGCTCCTCCCGCAGCTCGACCGCTTCTTCTCCGAGAGCCTGCAGCTCGAGGTGGAATACGTGAATCCCTTCGCGGTTGTCGGCACGGGCCCCAAGATCGACACTGAGGCGCTTGAATCGGACGGAACGCTTCTTCCGGCGGTGGTCGGTCTCGCCGTCCACATGGCGGGGCTTGCGACGTTCTCGATAAACCTCCTTCCGCCGTCGCTCCTCAAAGAGCGCGCGGACGTGGCGAGGATCCCGTTCGTGGCGATCGGCGCAGTCGCGTTCATCGCGGCCTTAGCGCTCGTGATGCTTGCGGCTCGGCGCTCCGCAACAATGGCCGAGGCGGAAAACTCCGCGGTGTCGGCCGAGGCGTCGCGGCTGCGCTCGGTGGAGTCGAAGGTCAAGGATGCCGTCGCCGTGGAGGAGCGCGAAGCCGCCAAGGCGGACGTGTTCAAGACGCTCCTCGTGAAGCGCAACCTGTCGGTCGGCAAGCTCATGGCCATCCGCACGGCGCTCGGGAACGAAATGTGGATCGAGAAGTGGGAGGGTGACCGCATCACCGTGCGCGGCTGGGCCGACGACCTCAAGACGCTCGTCTCGCGCACGAAGACGGGCGGCTCCACGGCCGCCCAGATCCTGGAGGCGAGAATAAAGGGGTCGCCCATCGTCGACCCGAATTCCGTCAAGATCGAGTCGATGACAGACGTTGGCAAGGACGCCGCGCTGAAGCAGATCGTCGTCGTCGTCAAGTTCGGGAAGGAAGAATCGCGATGAACATCTCAAAGAACCAGATAGTGATGCTTTCGATAGGCGGCGTTTCGCTTGTCGTCTCGGCCGTGCTCGGGTATCTCGCGTTCGACGCCTATTCCGCGAAGTCCGAGGCCGCGGAGAGTTCCGAAAGCAACGCCGCCGCGGTGAGGGCGCTTCTCGGGGCCGCGATAAGCCCCGATCCCGCCAGCGTCGCCGCCGTAAACAAAAACCGCGACGCGCTTGCCGGCTGGACCGAGGCGGCGGTCTCCACGGTGGCTGCCGGAGACAGGGTGATCGACGCCGACGTCAACGAGGCGGCGTTCAAGCAGAAGCTCGTCGACGAGGCGCGTGCGCTCTCGGAACTTCCCGGGGGTGTAGGCGGCAAGATCGTGAAGCCCGACTTCTCGTTTGGATTCCCAGACTTCGTGACGGGCGACAAGCTGCCAGAAAAGGAGAAGCTCCCGCAGCTCCAGCGCCAGTGGGCCGACATCCGCACGATGGTGGAGACGCTGCAGGCTTGTGGAATCGTCGAGCTTGTCCGCATCGAGCCGACCCTCGTAAAGCAGCCGGCGGTTGCGGAGCAGCAGCCGAAGGAGACGAAGAGGAGAAACCGCAGGAAAAAGGCGGACGAAGAGGCGAAGCCCGCCTATACCGAGGAGAGATATGCAATCGACTTCCGAGCGAAGCCGGCGTCTCTCGTCAAGGTCGTCAACGCACTTGCGACGTCGCAGCGCTTCATCGTCGTCGAGTCGCTCGACTTCACGCGCGAGAGCGACATGATCGGCAAGGCCCTTGGCGATGGCGACAAGAGGGGCGCGGATGCGGAACAGCAGTCTTCCCGTCCGCGGCGGAGGCGCCGCGGAGCAGAGCAGGCGGAGTTCGGCGCCGATGCCGCCGCGACGGATGCCGCCGCAGAGACTGACAAGGGCATCGTGAACGATCCCGACAAGGAGGATCCGTTCCTCGTCAAGGCCGTCGTCCTGACTTACGATTTCGGGTCTGCCGCCCAGGCGTCCGGCGGAGAGACGGCGGGTGCTGAAGACGCCAAGGAAAACAAGGAGGAGGAAGAATGATCTCCAGGAATTCCGGAGGCGGCTTCTTCGCCGCGCATTGGGACTGGATCGTCGCGGCGGCCGGAGTGGTCGCGCTTGTCGGCGGCGTGGTGCTGTTCACCATGTCCGGCAACGGCGATCCCGAAGAGAACGCGGCGAATGTCGTGAGGCGCCTTAAGTCGGCGAAAAGGTCTGACACCGGCGTCAAGCCAGTCGACATGTCGACTTACGAGCGTGCCCTCCAGTTCGCAGTCAAGCCGCTGCAGATCGCGGAGGTCGAGAAGACGGGCGGGAACTTCCTCGCTTCCGAGCGGCGCGTGTTCTGCAAGTTCTGCAAGAAGCCAATCAAGGACGGCTCAAAGACATGTCCGTTCTGCGGCGAAGCCCAGCCCGAGCCGGAGAAGGTCGCGCTCGACACTGACGGCGACGGACTTCCTGACGACTGGGAGAAGAAGTACGGGCTCGATCCGCTGACCGCTGACGCCGATGCGGACCCTGACGGCGACGGCTTCACCAATGCCGAGGAATATGCGGCGGGGACAGATCCGTCCGACAGGAACTCGCACCCCGACTACCTTGATTCGCTGAAGGTTGTTTTGCCTCTTAAGGAGACGGTGCTTCCGTTCTATCTGCGCTCCTACATGAAGACCCCGGCCGGCATGAAGCTGGAGTTCTTCGACCCGAAGCGGCGCAATGACTACGGAAAGAACGGCTACCGCTACTCCGTGCTTGTCGGCGAGGCAATCGGAGATACGGGCTTCACGGTCAAGTCATTCGAGCAGAAAGAGAAGAAGGTCAAGATCAAGGGATCCAACGTGGAGCGCTCGGTCGATGTCTCCGCCGCGACGCTTGTACGGAAGAAAGACGGGAAGGAGATCCCCCTCGCGCTCGACGAAAAACGCAAGCCCGTCGATGTCAAGGCGACGCTCGAGTTCAGCCGCGGAGAGACGAAGACGTTCTCCGTGACCGTTGGCGATACGATTGATCTTTATGGAAGCAAGTACAAAGTTGTGGACGTGAAAAGCGTCGGAAAGGGTGCGAAGGTCGCCCTTGAAGACGCGTTGCTTGGGAAAATTCGTACGATCGAGACCCTTGAACAGTAAAAAGAATTAGGATATAATACGCAATGCAACTCATTAGGAGCAAGTTCGATATGACGAACCTCAGGACATATGTCGCGCTGACGGCAACCATCGCTTTCATTGCGATTGGACAGAGCATGAATGCTCAGGACGACCTTGACGACCTTCTGGCCGATCTTGAGGGCGAATCCCCAGCGGCCGAGACCGCTGCGCCCGCGGCCGAGGAGAAGGCCGAGGAGCCTGCGGCCGAAGAGCCCGCGGCTGAAGAGCCCGCGCCTGCGGCCGAGGAGCCTGCGGCTGAAGAGCCTGCGGCCGAGGAGCCTGCGGCTGAAGAGCCCGCGGCCGAGGAGCCTACGGCTGAAGAGCCCGCGGCTGCGGCTGAGGAGCCTGCTGCCGAGGAGCCCGCAGCTGAGGAGCCCGCTGCTGAAGAGCCCGCGCCTGCGGCTGAAGAGCCTGCGGCCGAGGAGCCCGCTGCTGAAGAGCCTGCGCCTGCGGCTGAGGAGCCCGCAGCTGAAGAGCCCGCGCCTGCGGCTGAAGAGCCCGCGGCCGAGGAGCCTGCGGCGGCAGAGGAAAAGGTTGATGATGCGCTTGATCTTCTTGACGAGCTTGCCGCCGAAGACAGCGATTCGAAGCCAGAGGCGCCTACGGCCGAAGAACCTGCCCCCAAAGAACCGTCGGACAAGGATCCATTGCCGGAACCTGGTGGGGAGCCGGGCGACAACGTTCCCGACATCAATAATCCGCCTACCCTTGCCAACAGGAAGGACGGCAAGCTCATCGACGAGATTCTCACGACCGAAAAGCTGCGTCGCGAGGCATTGGACGTCCAGGCCATGCGTGAAATCCGCGAGGCGAAGGACGCGATGGCGAGCGGACAGTATGTCGAGGCTGTCCGTCACTACGGCATTGCGGTCAAGCTTCTCAACGACAGTCCCACTGCGATGCGCTACAAGAGCGAGTGCACCGAGGGTATCGCCGAGGGTCTCTACAGGGCCGCGCTCGAGGAAGAGCGCACCGGCCGCCGCGCCCGCGCGATCAAGTATATGGAGAAGGCCGTCGACCTTCGCCATCCGAAGGCCCGTCGCCAGCTCGAGGCGTGGCTCAACGCCGAGGATCCCGATGCGAACAAGACTGATGTGAGCGAGATTCTGCATCGCCGCAATGAGGCCGACTACAAGCAGCGCCGCGAGACGGAGCGCCGCCATCTGAAGCGCGCGAAGCAGCTTCTTGCGCAGCGCGAGCTCGACCTCGCGCTCGACGAGTGCGAACTGGTGCTCGTCAAGGATCCCTACAACCAGGAGGCGATCCGCCTCAGGGACTCCATCGTCCGCAAGAGCGACGTCATCCTGAAGCAGGAGCGTGATGTGGCCCGCGAAAAGTGGATAGCCGACGTCGACAGGGCGTGGCGTCCTCCCTACGCCACCGATGCAAAGGACCGCGACGAGAAGAAGGGCGCCACAGTCAAGGCAAAGCCCGACCCCAAGAACGGCGAGCGCACGATCGAGCAGTCGATCATCCAGCGCATGAAGGAGATGCGCCTCCCGGCGATCTCGTTCAAGCCGCCGGCGACTATCATTGACGCCGTCGAGTATTTCCGCGGCGCGTCGAAGGATTTCGACCGTCCCGAGATTCCGCTTGAGCAGCGCGGCTTCAACTTCGTCCTCAAGACGCCCGAGGCTGTCCGCATGCAGGCTTCCGCCACGCCGAGCGAAGACGCCGACGACTTCTCCGATACGGGTTCCGAAGACGATGCCGCGGGCGGCGGGCCGCTGGGCGTGCCGGTCATCCCGATGATCACGGCGAGCGACATCACGTTCTACGATGCGTTGAAGCTCGTCTGCGAGTCTGTTGAATACAAGTTTACCGTGCAGGGGCCGATCGTCATGGTCATGCACAAGGACATGTCGGTCGAAGAGCTCGTCACGCGCTCGTTCCCGGTGCTCTCCTCCTTCACCGAGAAGATGGGCAGCGCGACCGAGGACATCAAGTCCATGAAGTCTTCGACTGGTTTCGGCGGCGGCTCCAGCCGTCAGGCCGACGAAGGCGAAGAGAACGAGCAGAGGGACTGGAAGGAGTTCTTCTCGCTTCTCGGCGTCAAGTGGCCCGAGGGCAGCTCCATCTTCTACGTGAAGACCGTTGGACGGCTCTTCGTCAAGAACACCCAGGAAAACCTCGCGGAGTTCGAGAATGTCCTCGCACAGCTCAACCAGCAGGTCACGCTCGTCGAGATAGAGACGAGGTTCATAGAGGTCTGCCAGGACGACCTCAACTCTCTCGGCTTCGAGTGGATTCTCAACAGCGACTACACGCTCGGCCTCAACAGGCATCTCGCGCGGGCCCTTGGCATACGTGACGGCGGGTTCAGCTCCGAGGCCGGCACGCGCTGGCCGTCGGGGAGCGAGAAGCCCCAGTACTGGAAGTACTCCTCTTCGTCCTCTGGCGGGACTTCGACGAGCACTTCGGGCGGCATCGACCCCAGCGGCGGCAACCCCACCGATCCCCTTACGGGCAACACCTCTGCATCCTCCTCTTCTACGACGGTGCTGACGAGGGAGCCTCTTGCCGTTCCCGGCGGCGTCGGTGCTACATCGTGGAAGCATTGGAGCGCTGCGAACAGGAATCCCTGGCAGAACCGCAGCAGCCGCAATGTGGGCATCAACGCGTTCGGCGAGGACTATTCTACCGGCCAGCGTTACCTCTCTACGCTCAGCAACCACATCTCGGGAGAGTCGAAGTCGACGAACGACCAGTTCATGAGGCTTAACGCCTTCCTCGGTTCGGCCGATCTCTCGATGATTCTCCACATGCTTTCGCAGCGCAGCGACACCGACCTCCTCTCTGCGCCGAAGGTGCTGACGCGTCCTGGCGAAGAAGCCGTAATGAAGGTCGTCACCGAGTACATCTACCCGACCGACTACGACGTCCAGCTCCAGTCGAGCTCGTCCAGCAGCGGCGGCGGCTACGGCGGCGGTTCGCAGTCCGCGATTCTCGCGGTCGTCGAGCCGCAGAGCTTCACGATGCGCGAAGTCGGCGTCATTCTCCAGGTCACCCCGACCTTGACCGACGACGGCAACGTAGTCGACCTCGAGCTCAACACCCAGGTCGTCGACGAGCCGACGTGGAAGAACTACGGCATGAAGATTCCGTTCACCGGGAATTCTTCGCAGATGCAGAACTTCATGGGCATCGGCGACATCCTGACGGGTCTTTCCGATGTGCTTACGACGCTTGGTACCGGCATTAGCGATGCAATGAAGGCCGACTTTGCCAACACCGCCGTCAATTCGGCCACAAGGGCGCTCGACAATCTCACGGCCACCGGCAACGACAACATGACCTACTATGACGCCCCGATGGAGCAGCCGTTCTTCCACGTCCGCTCCGTCGACTCGAAGGTCAGCGTGTATCCCGGCGCCACGATCGTCATGGGCGGCCTCATCACCGAGGCCCGCAAGGCGATGGACGACAAGATCCCGTTCCTCGGCGATATTCCGTTCATCGGGCGTCTCTTCCGCAGCCACTCCGAGCAGACCTCGAAGCGCAACCTCCTCATCTTCGTCACGACCCGCATCGTCGACGGCCGTGGCCGCGAGATGCACAACGACGGCTTCGAGCTCACCGAGCAGCCCGCCGGTGCCGCTGACGTGAAGGAAGCGCCCGAAGCAGAGGCAAACTGAAAAGTTCCAAGATAGCGCTGACTGGGGGGATTGCCTGCGGGAAATCCCTCCTCTCCAAGTTCTTGAACGAACTCGGCGTCGAGACGCTTGATGCCGACGATGTCGTGCACGAACTCCTTCCCGATCCCGAGGAGCGCCGCCGCATCGCCGCCGAAGTGTTTTCCGACCCGGAGAAGCGCCGCGCACTTGAGGCGAAGATCCACCCGATCGTCAAGGCGAGAATCGACCAGTGGTTTGACGGGACGAACATGACAGACGGGACCACCGGGACAGACAGGACGAACGGGACTATCGCCTGTCTCGATAGTCCCGGTGGTCTCGGTGGTCCTGTTCGTGTCGCAGTCATCCCCCTCCTTTTCGAAGCACACTGGGAGAAAAATTTTGATATAATATGCTGCGTTGTCTCATCCCGGGAAAAGCAGATCGAACGGATGATGACGACGAGGGGGATGACGCGCGCGGAAGCAGAAGCCCGTCTTGCAGCGCAGATGCCGGTCGAGGAAAAGGCCAAGCGTTCGCACTATGTCATCCATAACGACGGAACAGCCGAGGAGCTCAAAGTGCAAGCGGCCGCGTTCCTCAAGTTTGTAATGCAGAAACAAATGCAGCCAAAACTACCGAATGATTAATCATGTAGAACGTGTAGAACATGCAGAAATGCCCTACACGATCTACACGGCTGAAAAAGACAGATAAGATTATGGCAGAAGAACTCGATGTATTTGCGGGCGCCGTCACCAAGGCGGCCGCGCCGAAGCCCCAGCAGAACCAGCCCCAGCAGCAGGGCGGCAACGGAGGGGCCAACAATGGCCAGAAAAAACGGTTCCGCAACCGCGGAGGCAAGAATTTTGGCCGCGGCCCGAAGCCGAACAACTCCCCCATTCGCGGCGCGAACGGCGAAGAGAGCGTGAATCCGCTTCTCAACGCCCCGCTCCCGACGGAGCCGCATGCCCAGGAGCCGGAGACCCCGGCGAACCCCAACCGGAATCCCGATCTCCCCGAGTACCGGCTTGCCGACATCCAGACCTGGCCCGCGCCGCAGATCGTCGAGCGCATGATGCCCGGGGCAGACCCCGAGGAACTCGGCACCTACCGCAAGCACGAACTTATCTTCGCCGCTATCCGCAGGTATCTCGCGGACGGCGGCGCGGTGCTCGCCTCGGGCTGCCTTGAGATTGTTCGCGAGGGTCACGGCTTCCTGCGCTCCGCGAAGAACAACTTCCTCGCGTGCCCGGAGGACGTCTTCGTCACCCAGCAGCAGATCCGCCGCCATGCGCTCAGGACCGGCGACATCGTCGAGGGGCCGATCCGCGACCCTCGCGACCGCGACCGGTTCTTCTGCCTCGGCAACGTCGCGACCGTGAACGGGAAGGAGCCGTCCGTCGCAGCGCGCGTCATCCACTTCGAAAACCTCACGGCGACGTTCCCGACGAGGCGCATCATCCTCGAGACCGATCCAAAGGAGTTCTCGACGCGCGTCGTGGACCTCTTCACGCCGATTGGCTTTGGCCAGCGCGGTCTCATCATCGCGCCGCCGCGCGTCGGCAAGACGGTTCTCCTCCAGAAGATGGCCAACGCCATCTCGAAGAACTACCCCGAGGCGATGCTCATAATCCTCCTCATCGACGAGCGCCCCGAGGAAGTGACGGACATGCAGCGCAACACCAAGGCGATGGTCCTCTCCTCGACGTTCGACGAGGAGCCGCAGCACCACGTGAACGTCACCGAGATGGTGCTTGAGATGTCGAAGCGCCAGGTGGAGAACGGGCGCGACGTCATCATCCTCATGGACTCGCTTACGCGCATGGCCCGCGCCTACAACACGGTGCAGCCGCACTCCGGCAAGATCCTGACGGGCGGTGTTGACGCGCTCGCGATGCACCGTCCGAAGCGCTTCTTCGGCGCGGCGCGCAACATCGAGGGCGGCGGCTCGCTCACGATCATTGCGACAGGCCTTGTCGACACGGGCTCCAGGATGGACGAGGTCATCTTCGAGGAGTTCAAGGGTACGGGCAACATGGAGATTGTCCTTGACCGCGGACTCGCCGACAAGCGCATATACCCGGCGATCGACATCGACAAGTCCGGGACGCGCAAGGAAGACCTGCTGCTTGACCCGATGGAGCTCGAGAAGACGTGGGGCATGCGTCGTATCCTCTCAGACGCCGGTCCCGAGAGCGCGATGAAGTCGGTTCTGAATTCTCTCAAGAAGACGCAGTCCAACCCCGAGTTCCTTCTCGCGCTGGACCTGAAGAACCTGTAGTGGACATTACGATTAAAAACGCCCGGGTCCACAACCTGCGGGGGATCGACGTCACGATCCCCCGCAACTCTCTCACGGTTGTTACGGGGCTTTCGGGAAGCGGCAAGTCGTCGCTAGCGTTCGACACGCTTTACGCTGAAGGGCAGCGCCGCTACGTCGAGTCGCTTTCTGCGTATGCACGGCAGTTCCTCGACAGGATGCAGAAGCCCGATGTCGAGAAGATAGAGGGGCTCTCGCCTGCGATCTCCATCGAGCAGCGAACGACGAGCGGCAACCCGCGCTCGATTGTCGCGACCGTGACCGAGATCCACGACTACTTGAGAATCCTCTACGGATCGATCGCCGTCGCGCACTGCCCGAAGTGCGGCAAGCCGGTCGTCAAGCAGTCGGCGGAGCAGATCGTCGAGTCGATTCTTGGGAGTAAGGGGTCAGGAGTCAGGAGTCAGGAGTCAGGGGGAAAGATCATAATTTATGCGCCGCTTGTGAAAGGCAAGAAGGGGCGGCATGAAGAACCGCTTGCGGCAGTGAAGCGAAACGGCTTCGCGCGCGTCAGGATCGACGGCACTACATACCCGATTGACGAACTTCCCGAACTTGACAAGAAGAAGGCGCATAACATTGACGTCGTGGTCGATCGTCTCGTGATTCCTGCGGAGCCCGACGCTGCATTCAAGACGCGTCTCACCGACTCCGTCGAACTCGCCCTCAAGACCGGCAAAGGAATTCTTGTGGTAGGGGCGTCTCTCCGAGACGCCAGCGGACGCGTCGGAGACGCGCCCCTACCAGAGGTAACCTACTCCGAGCTGAACGCCTGCCCCGATTGCGGCATCTCCTTCGACGAGCTCAAGGCGCGTTCCTTTTCGTTCAACTCTCCCTTCGGCGCCTGCCCTACCTGCGCTGGCCTCGGGCAGCTCTACTACTTTGACGAAGACCTCGTCGTGCCCGACAAGTCGCTTCCGCTCGAAGAGGCGATCCACCCCTGGCGGCGGATGGGCCAGATGAACATCCTCTACCACAAAGAGCTCCTCGCCCACATCGCGAAGCAGTACAAGGTGAAGCTCTCGACGCCCTACGAGAAGCTGCCGGCGAAGTTCCGCAACGGTCTCATGCACGGCTTCAAGGACGATCTCGTCCTCCCGTGGCGGCGCGTCGACCGTCCGTTCGAGGGCGTTCTCGCGTCTCTCCAGCGACGCTTAGACGAGGCGGAGGACGACGAGATGCGCGCGAAGTTCGAGGCGTACCAGAGCTTCCGCACCTGCCCCGACTGCCATGGCTCGCGCCTCAGGCCTGAGGCGCGCGCGGCGACGGTCATGGGCAAGTCAATTGTAGAGGTGATGGCGATGCCCGTCACCGAGGCGCTGGAGTTTTTCAAGAAGTTTGCGGCAGGGGCGTCTCGGCCATCGCTGGTAGTCCGCGGACGCGTCGGAGACGCGTCCCTACCATCCGCAAAGCTCGCCGGCCTCAAGGACATCATCGCCGAGATCGTGCGGCGGCTTCAGTTCCTTCTCGACGTCGGCCTCGACTACCTGACCCTCGACCGCGTGGCGTCCACTCTTTCCGGCGGCGAAATGCAGCGCATCCGTCTCGCGACGCAGATCGGCTCTGGGCTCACAGGAGTCCTCTATGTTCTCGACGAGCCGACGATCGGCCTCCACCCGCGCGACAACGAGCGGCTTATCTCGACATTGAAGGGGCTTCGCGACCGCGGCAACACCGTCGTCGTCGTGGAGCACGACGAGGAGATGATGCGCGCCGCCGACTACATCGTCGACCTTGGGCCCGGCGCAGGACGCGAAGGCGGCAAGGTAATGTACCAGGGCGACTTCAAGGGACTTCTCAAGGCCAAGTCGCTGACGGCCGACTACCTGACGGGTCGCAAGTCGGTAACAGGTAGCGGGGAATCTGAAACGGTGGTAGGGGCGCGTCTCCGACGCGACCGCGGACGGCTCGGAGAGCCGTCCCTACCAGCGAGTAAAGCGAGTGCCGCGTCCCTACCACACTGCCTCACCATCTCCGGCTGCACCGAACACAACCTCAAGAACATCACAGCCCACTTCCCCGTCGGCGCGTTCACGGTCGTGACCGGCGTCTCCGGCTCCGGCAAGTCGACGCTCGTAGATGAAACTCTGAAGCGCGCGCTTCTCCAGAAGTTCTACCATGCGAAGGCCACCCCGGGAAAGTACAAGAAGATCACTGGCTTCGAGCACTTCGACAAGGTCGTCGAGATCGACCAGTCGCCCATCGGCCGCACTCCGCGTTCGAACCCGGCGACATACGTCGGCTTCTTCTCCGAGATACGCGAGCTTTTCGCGAAGACCGAGTCTGCGCGCGCGCGCGGCTACACGGCTGGGCGATTCTCCTTCAACGTGAAGGGCGGGAGGTGCGAGACTTGCGGCGGCGACGGACTCCAGAAGCTCGAGATGAGCTTCCTTCCCGATGTCTACGTCACGTGTGACCAGTGCGGCGGCAAGCGCTTCAACTCCGAGACGCTCGAAGTGACCTACGGCGGCAAGAACATCGCGGATGTCCTCGAGATGACTGTCGCGGAAGGGTGCGAGTTCTTTGCGAAGGTGCCGTCGCTCGCGCGCAAGCTCCAGACGCTCGCGGACGTGGGGCTCGGCTATGTCGCGCTTGGACAGTCCGCGACGACGCTCTCCGGTGGAGAGGCCCAGCGCATCAAGCTTGCGACGGAGCTTTCCCGCCGCTCGACCGGGCGGACGCTCTACCTTCTCGACGAACCGACGACAGGGCTCCACTTTGACGACGTGGCGAAGCTGATGAAGCTGCTTCTCCGCCTGCGCGACCAGGGGAACACCATCATCGTCATCGAGCACAACATCGACGTCATCCGCTGCGCCGACTGGATCGTCGACTTGGGCCCTGGCGGCGGAGATGCCGGCGGCGAACTCGTCTGCGAAGGGCCGATTGAAGCTGTTAAGGCATGCAAATCTTCCGTCACAGGGCGCTTTTTGTAACCCGCCCTTTTTGATATAATATCGGCAATGACTTTCAACCGAAACCAATCATGAGAAAATCTGCATGCCAGACCGAAGCGTCCACGCTCCGCGTCTCTGCGCCTCTGCGTTAAAACATTTCAAAAGTATGGCAACGAAAGAAACGGCGAAGAAATCCGGGAATACCGCGCTTGACGCGGTGATGAGCCAGATCCGCAAGGAATTCGGCGAGATGGCGATCATGCGTCTCGGCGACCAGGAGGTGCAGGAGGTCCCCGTGATCTCCACCGGGGCGCTTTCTCTCGACATGGCGCTCGGCGTCGGCGGGCTCCCGCGCGGGCGCATCGTCGAATGCTACGGACAGGAGTCGTCTGGCAAGACGACGCTCGCCCTCCATGTCGTCGCGAACGCGCAGAAGGCGGGCGGAGTCGCGGCGTTCATCGACGCGGAGCACGCTCTCGACCCTGGGTACGCCAAGAAGATCGGCGTCGACCTTGACAATCTGATTGTCTCCCAGCCGAACAGCGGCGAAGAGGCGCTTACGATCTGCGAGCAGCTGGCGAAGTCCGGTGCGCTCGACGTGATCGTGGTCGACTCCGTCGCGGCGCTTGTGCCGCAGGCCGAGATCGACGGCAACATGGGCGACAGCCACATGGGGCTCCAGGCGCGTCTCATGTCGCAGGCGATGCGCAAGCTCACCGCGGTCGTCGCGCAGACGAAGACGCTCATCATCTTCACCAACCAGGTGCGCGAGAAGATCGGCGTGATGTTCGGGAATCCCGAGACGACGCCCGGCGGCAAGGCGCTCAAGTTCTACGCGAGCTGCCGCCTCCAGGTGCAGAGGATCGGGGCGATCAAGAATCCGACGGGCCAGGTCATCGGCAACAGGACGCGCGTCAAGGTCGTGAAGAACAAAGTGGCGCCGCCTTTCACGGAGGCCGAGTTCGACATTCTCTACACTTGCGGAATATCGTGGGAGGGCTCGATTCTCGACGCGGCGCTTGCGCGCGGAATCGTTGAGAAGCGCGGCAGCTGGCTCAGCTTCGGCGATTCGCAGCTCGCGCAGGGCTCGCTCGCGACGATAGAGTATCTTAAGGCCAATCCCGACGTTGCCGCGAAGATCGTCGAGCTCGTGAAGACGACGCCGGTCAACCCCGCGCTGGCCAAGAAGAAGTAGGAAAGAAAGAATTTTGCGAGTCCCTGAGCGGTAGGAGCCGAAGGCGACGGACGCGAAGGGACGAGCCTCGACTAAAGGAGAGTTGGCGGAGTGGTTGAACGCGGCGGTCTTGAAAACCGTTGAGGATGCAAGTCCTCCGGGGGTTCGAATCCCTCACTCTCCGCCATTCGTCGTCCACTGACTGGCGTAGCACTAGTTTGCCGCCGCCGAATTTCCAGTTGGGTCCAATAGTTGGTAGTCTTCATTAACATTTCTTTGCGAAGCGCGGGCGGCGGGCTATTTATGGTATACTATACGTTGTGAAGAGAGATGACATCATAGAACAGCCGATGTTTCCCGCGCCCGGGAAGACGCCGAAGGAAGACACCGCGGCGGTGATGAAGTTCTACAAGCTGCCGAAGGCGTTTCCCCCTGCGGTGCTCGCCGAGGCCAGGCACATTTCGACGCGGCCGCTTTCGGACGGGGAGATAAAGCGCTCCGGGCGGCTCGACCTGAGGCGCAAGTTCATATTCACGTGCGACCCCGAGTCGGCGCGCGACTACGACGACGCGCTCTCGCTCGAGACGGACCGCAGGGGCAACCGCGTTCTCGGCGTACACATCGCCGACGTTTCGCACTACGTCAAGCCCGGGAGCGCGCTTGACCGCGAGGCGTACCGCCGCTCGACGAGCGTATATCTCTGCGACAGGGTCGTGCCGATGCTTCCCGAGGTGCTCTCTAACGGCGTCTGCTCGCTCGTGCCGGACGAGGACCGTCTTGCGTTCTCGGTCTTCCTCACGTTCGACAGGAACGGCGAGGTCGTCAAGCGCGCCTTCTCGAAGTCTGTAATCCGCTCGAAGGCGCGGTTCACCTACGAACAGGTGATGGCCGTCATCCGCGGCGCATCTGCCGCGGGGATCGGCCGCCGCGAGGCGAAGACGATACGCGAGATATCCGCGCTCGCGCAGCAGATGCGCGCAAAGCGCTTCGCCGCGGGTGCGCTTGACATCGAGATCCCCGAGGCCGAGGTGCTGCTCGACTCGAACGGGGAGATGACGGGCCTTGTCACTCGCCCCTACGACGAATCGCACCAGATGATAGAGGAGTGCATGGTCGCCGCGAACGAGGCGGTCGCGAAGGAACTCTGGACCAAGGGGATCAGAATCCTCGCGCGCCTCCACGAGCCGCCGGACGACGAGAAGCTCGACATGCTCCGCGCAGAGCTGAAGGGACTCGGGGTAAAGGCCGGGAACATATCGAACCCGCACGTCTTCGCGCAGCTTCTCAAGACGATCAGGCGAAACCCGCTCTATCCGACGCTCGCGACGATGGTCCTGAGGTCGATGAAGCGCGCCGTCTACGACGCGTCGGCGATCGGCCACTTCGGGCTCGCGAAGCGCTACTACGCCCATTTCACGTCGCCCATCCGCCGCTATCCGGACCTCACGCTCCACCGCCAGCTCGCGGACTATCTCGAAGGGCGTTCCGCGAAGCGTCCGCCGAAGCTCCTCGCGACATGGGCGAAGCATACGTCCGAGCGCGAGGAGATTGCGGCCGAGGCCGAACGCGGGCTTCTCGAGATAAAGAAGTACCGCCTTCTGGAAGACCAGCTCAAGACGCGCCAGATCGTCGACTACGACGCAGTCGTATCGAAGTGCACGCCGTTCGGCTGCTTTGTGGAGATTCCCGAGCTTGCCGTGTCTGGCCTCGTCCACGTAAGCCTGCTTTCGCGCAGATTTGTAAGGTACAACGAACACGACCAGTCGCTGTCCGCGCCGGGGGGCGGCAGCTGGAGGGCCGGCGTGCGCCTCAGGGTGCATGTCGCAAAGGTGGATTTCCGGCAGAGGAGGATCGACTTCACGCCATGCTCGCGCTGATGCTTCCGTTGATGCTTTCCGCGTGCGACCTCGGGACGCACTTCGCAAAGCCGGACGCCTGGACGGAGTCTGCCGTTGACTTCGCCGTGGACTACCAGAGGGACGGCTTCGGCTTCGCGAGCCAGAAGCGCGACATCGTCAACTGCATGAAGCGCGGCGCCTGCACGTGGCACGGGCTCGATGTGTGGGAGGCGAGGATATACTACGGCCAGGACGGCGCGACGCGCGTCGAGATGTCGCTCTACAACAGGGGCGACGACAGGAGTTCCGCCGGCCTCGACTCGGAATCGCTCAGGAAGCTTCTCGACGACATCGCCGCGAAGGCGCAGCCGGGCGGGAAGATCGGCTCGAACCCGGAGAAGAAGAAGCTCAAGACCGGCGGCTACCAGTTCTCGAAGAAGTGGAACAAGGGAGACTGCGACATCGACCTCGTCTGGGGCGTGGACGGCGTGAAGGCGAAGGACCTGACCGCAGACTATGTCCGCGTTACGATGTACCCGAAGGGCGGCGCGAAGGAGAAGGCATCCGCGAAGTCGGGCGGAATCGTCTCCAAGACGAAGGCGAAGTCGCACGTCAAGAAAAACGCCGACGGAGATGTCTGGATCGACGGCGTGCCGATGGTGGACCAGGGGCAGAAGGGCTACTGCGCGGCGGCGACGAGCGAGCGCGTTCTCAGGTACTACGGCTTCACCATCGACGAGCACGAGATCGCGCAGGCGGCCGGCACGACGGCGCGCGGCGGAACTTCCATAGACGAAATGAAGGAGGCCGTCAAGGCGGTTGGCTCGAAATGCAGGCTCGGCTATCAGGACATAGTCACGATGACGGGCTCCTTCCAGGACGTCGAGAAGGACATCGAGCAGTACAACAAGGCGGCGAAGACCGAGGGCGAGGGCGAATTGTCGCTCAAGAGCTTCATGCGCGGCAACTCCGTCAATGTCGGGGAGATATACGCCGCAATGAAGCCGAAGGTCGTGAAGAAGATGCGCATGAAGGATTTTCGCCTCAAGAAGTTCATGTCCGGCGTCAAGGCGCAGGTAGACCAGGGGATCCCCGTCTTCTGGGGCGTCACGCTCGGCATGTTCCCCGAGCCGGGCCTTCCCCAGACGGCAGGCGGGCACATACGCCTCATAATCGGCTATGTCGAGCGCAAGGATCCGAAGACGAAGAAGACCGAGATCAAGGAAATACTCTACACCGACTCCTGGGGAGCCGGGCACGAACTCAAGCGGATGCCCGCCGACTGGGCGTTCGCGATCACCCACGACGCATTCTTCCTGAAGCCCCTCTGATGAAATATACTGCAACCCTCATTCTCGCGGCCACCGTCGCATGCGCGGCTCTCGCGCAGGGACAGAACCCGCCTGGCCGCGACTGGTCTGAAATCTACCTCGCCGAGTCGCCGTCGGTCTCGCCCGACGGGACGTTTCTCGTGTTCTCGTGGTGCGGGCGCATCTGGCGCGCGTCGGCGGCGGGAGGCGTCGCTGTTCCGCTCGGCGACGGAGCGGGTTCCGACAGGCTGCCGGTAATCTCCCCGGACGGGCGGAAGGTTGCGTTCGTCTCGAACAGGGCAGGCGCCGACATGCCATTCGAGCTCGAGCTCGGCGGGGACGGTCTTTCGGCAGGCGGCCTCAGGCAGATTTCCTTCCATACGCAGGGCTGCGCACCGCGTGCCTACACGCCGGACGGCTCGAGCCTCCTCGCCACCGCGTTCCGCGACCATTCCTCCGAAAGCATCACAAGCCAGCGCGACTCCATGCGCGCGATTCTCATTCCCTGTAAGGGCCGCGGCGCGGAGACGACTCTTTTCGACGCGCCGGCGTACGCGCCTGCGCTCTCCCCCGACGGCCGCAGAGTGCTCTTTGTGGCGAAATGGGAAGGCGGACGCCGCGGCTTCCGCAAGCGCCGCCCGGGATCGACCTCTGCGTTCGCGGGCGAAATATGGCTCTACGACACCGGAAGCGGCGCGTTCTCGCCGGTTGTGACGGGGCGTGACGGAGCGTACGACCCTATGTGGGCGCCGGACGGCAAGTCGTTCTACTACACCTCGGACGCAGGCGGAATCCGCAATGTCCGGCGCCGCGACCTTGAATCCGGCAAGGACATCGCGGTCACCGCGTTCTCCGACGACCACGTCCTCATGCCGACGCTTTCGCGAGACGGGCGCACGATGGTCTTCAGCAGGGGGTTCGACCTGTGGCGCATGGACCCGACGGCGGAGAAGCCGGTCGCGACGCGCATCCCCCTCCGCCCAGCGGGGTTCGACCCCTCCGTTCCGAGGACGGTCAGGCACATGTACTCGAAGGCCGACAACAACTACGGGCCGGGCAATTTCTCGTTCCTCCCGGGCGGAACCGGCGTCGCGTTCACGGCCGGCGGGGACGTGTGGACGATGGAGCTTTCGGACGACGAGAAGAAGCGCCGCCCCGTGCTGATCCACGGCTCGTCGCGCACGCACGAGCGCGACTGCGCGTTTTCGCCCGACGGCGAGACGCTCTACTATCTGTCCGACCACGGCGAGGGCGCGGACGTGTGGCGTGCCCGCAGGGCGGACGCCGCCCTCGCGTGGTGGAAGAACGTGTCGTTCGCGCGCGAGCGCCTGACCGATGACGACGTGTGCCGCCGCAGTCTGACGGTTTCGCCGGACGGCGGCTCTCTCGCGTGGGCCGACCTTCACGGGCGCCTTTCGTTCGCGGACACGAACGGCGTCGTGCGCCATGTCGCGCCGCTGCAGTCCGCCGACTGCCACAGCTACGTCTGGTCGCCAGACGGTCGGTACGTCGCCGCGACGCTGCGCGACGGATACGGCAACTGCGACGTGTGGATCATTCCGACATGGGCGAAGGGGCCTGACGGTTCGCCGTCTCCCGCTCCCTGCAACGTCTCGCGCAGCTACGACTGGGACGGAGACCCGGCCTGGTCGTCCGACGGCCGCGTTCTCGCGTTCTCCGGCAAGCGCAACGCAAGCGGCGCTGAGCCGCGCATCTTCTACGTCTACCTCGATCCCGAGGACGAGGCGCACGAGAAGGCGGAGCTAGGCGTCCGCGAAGGGGCTTTCAGGGTTGTCTTCGACGGTCTTCCCGAGCGGGTGCGGAACCTCGGCATGAGAGGCGAGGACCCGTTATTCGCGCCCGATGGACGCACCCTCGGGTGGAACTGGGGCGGCAAGACGTGGAAGGCACGAATCACCGACGAGAAGGACAAGGAGATGCTTGGCAAGGTCGTTCGCGTAAAGTCCTGGACCGCGCCTGGCGGCGACGGGAAGGGCGAGGAGCTGGTGCTCGGAGTTGCCGACTCCCTGCCGGCGAAGGGCGACAAGACTTTCGGCTTCACTGTGTTCAAGACGATCGATGTCGCGGACTGGCAGGAGCTGTCGTTCCTGATGGCCTGGGCCGATGTGAGGGACGGGTTCTGCGACCCTGCGTTCCACGGCACGGACTGGCCGGCGGTCAGAGAGAAATACCGCCTGGCCGCGCGCAACGCGCCTGCGTGGAGCGTGTTCGCCCGCATGATGGAGATGGTATACGGCGAGATCGACGGCTCCCACTTCGGGTTCTGGGCGAGCGACACGACGCGGGCGCGCTGGTTCCCCAGAACGGGCGTCGACAGCTGGAAGCCGATCACCGCGCACCTCGGGGCGCGCTTCGATCCCGACTGGAAGGGCGAGGGGTGGCGCGTCAGGGACGTGGTGCCCGATTCGCCCGCCGACCGCGGCAGCGAAGGACTCCTGGCCGGAGACGTCGTCCTGTCGATAGACGGGAAGGCCGTCGCCCCGGGAATGGACTACGCGGAGGCGATGAACACGCCGCTTCCGCACAGGTTCGCGCTCTTGGTCCAGCGCGCGGGCGAGACGAACGCCATCGTGCGCGAGGTCGAGGCCGTCGACTTCCAGAAGATCCGCCGGCTCCTCCGCGCCGCGGAGGTCAAGGAGGCGCGCCGGCGGGTCCGCGAGAAGGGCAACTTCGGGTATCTCGCGATAGACGCCATGCTCAGCGATACCGCGGATGCGTTCACCGACGCCGTGTTCGCCGAGTGCTTCGGGAAGGACGGCGTGGTGATAGACGTGCGCTACAACACCGGCGGATACACGGCCGACAGGCTCATCGACATCCTCTGCGGCAGCCGCCACGTCCGCACCCTCTACCGCGGCGTCGACGAGGAGGGATACATCATCTCCCGCTTCGGGCGCCCCGTCATAACGTCGCTCCCCGTAGTGGTGCTCGCGAACGAGCGCAGCCAGTCGAACGCCGAGGAGTTCACGCACGCGATGAAGTCGCTCGGCCGCGCGAAGGTCGTCGGCACAGAGACGGCGGGCGACGTCATAGGCACGTTCGACCTGAATCTTCTCGACTATGGGGTGATGCGCCGTCCGCGCATCGGTTTCTTCCTCCCCGACGGAACCGACCTCGAATGCCACGGCGCGAAGCCGGACATCGAAGTCGAAAGGACTCCGGCCGACATCGCCGCGGGGCGCGACCCGCAGCTCGAGGCGGCGGTTGGAGCGCTCGCCGAGGAAGTCTCCGCGCGCAGAAAACCTCCGCCGCCAAGGTTTAATTTGCTATAATGTGCCGTGAACGGAAAGGACGATTCGATGACGATTGGTTGCTATGACGTTGTCCGCCTTCTCGGGAAAGGCGGCATGAGCGAGGTCTACGAGGCGGAGAACCCCCGTCTCGGTACCCGCCATGCAATCAAGCTCTTCACCTACGAGAAGGACGACCAGGAGGTGAAGCGGCGCTTCGAGACGGAGGGCAGGCTTCTTGCGAAGCTGAGTCATCCCCGGATCGTCAAGGTCACTGACTTCGGAACGGACGAGGCGACGGGGAAGCCCTATTTTGTGATGGATCTGGTGCTCGACGAGTCGGGCCAGCCGAAGTCTCTTGCCGACGTCGAGCCCGGCTCCGTCGACGAGGAGACGATAGGCCGCTGGTACGACGATCTGCGCGAAGGGCTCGCCTACATCCATTCAAAGGGCGTGGTGCACCGCGACCTGAAGCTCCAGAACGTGCTGATCGGGCCTGACGGCCACGCGGTGCTCACCGACTTCGGCGTCTCAAAGGTGTTCGACTCGTCGGGCGACGGCAATACGATCGTCGACGCCGTCAACACGATAGTCAAGATGCGCGAGGGCCGTTCGCTCGTGATGGGCTCGATAGGCTATATGGCGCCGGAGCTCGAAATGGGCGTCGCGGCGAGCCCCCAGAGCGACTGGTACGCACTTGGAGTCATAGTATACAGGCTTCTTACGGGGCTCTGGTGCGACGCGCGGACGGACATCCTCTCCTCGCTTGAGACCTACGACCCGGTATGGCGGCGCATCGTTCCGAAGCTCCTCCACGCGAACCCCCAGGGGCGCGAGTGCCTTTCCTATGCCGAGGAGAAGCGTGCCGACCGCGAGAAGGCGGAGTTCGAGGCCGAGGAGCGCTGGCTAAAGCAGAAGTCCCGCGGCCATGTCGCGCGGCATGTCGCGCGCTATGTGGGGGCTATCGCGCTTCTGCTTGCGGTCGCGCTCGTCTGGGGCGCGCGCGAGTTCCATGTCCAGCGCGAAGTCTGGCGGCTAAAGCTCCAGAACGCCGGGGCGAGGCCAGACGTCCCCTCTTTCGACGATCTGTTCCGGGTTCCCACGGCGGCAAAGGCGGAGGACGTGACGGACGACGACGGAAATCTGGTGATGCCGTCACGCGGCGCCTTCGAGGCCGCGAAGCTGGACGCCCTCGTCCTGACGCACGAGACCCTCTCTGCGCTCGCATCGGGCAACATCACGTTCGAAAAGGCGATCGCAGACTTCGAGTCGATGCGCGATCGCCTGTCGGACGACTCCGACAGCAGCCCATTCGACGCCCTCAGGTTCGGCGATGCCGACTATATGCAGGCGGGCGACAACGCTCCGCTCCAGATGCTGCTGGACGACGCGATAGAAAAACTCCAGGAAGCCTCCGCGAGATGAGTACGTTTCCGGTCACCTCCGTCACGCTGATTGCGAAGATCAAGAGCCTCGCCCCCGGCGAGGATTCGGCGGCGTGGGTGCGCTTCTGGAACTCGTATTCCGCGGCGATCCGCCAGTTCGCCGCGATGAAGGGCGGCGAGGAGAACGCGGACGACATAGTGATGCAGGTCCTCGGCAAGCTCGTCAACGTCCTGCGCGAGGGGAAGTACACGCCCGAGAAGGGCAAGTTCCATTCCTATCTCGCGACGATGATCGTGAACGAGGTCCACATGGCACATCGCAAGGACATGGCGCGCGCAGGAGACAGGAAGGTGTCGATAGACTCTTCGGCCAAGACGGCCGACGGAGACGACACCGACACCCTCGCGGATACCCTTGCAGCCCCGTCCGAGTCGCCGGAGCAGCTCGACGAGGACTGGCGCCAGGCCGTTCTCAAGTCGGCCGTGGAGCACGTTCTGACGAAGACGGCGCTTTCGGAGCGCGACAGGAACGTCTACCGCGAATACGCCCTCGAAGGCCGCGACATAGGCGAAGTCGCCGAGAAATACAGGATATCGCGCAACTACGTCAGCCAGATAAAGATCCGCATTGACAGGCGCATCGTGGCCGTCGGGCAGGCCCTTGTCGCAGGCGACGGAGAGGCCTCTTGAGCGTGAAATTTGGTATACTATCGGTCATGGGCAAGGGAACGAAGAAGAGTTGGTCGATTGCGGCGGGGGCGCTTGCGCTCCTCGCCGCCGCGGCGGCCGTTGCGTTTGCGCTTGTTTTCTGGTTTGTCGAATCGGCAAGCGAGAAGAAGGCGGCGGCCCACCGCGCGGGGTACCCCTATCCCGCGGAGGATGCGCCGAGCACGGAGCTTGGCGAGGCGTCCGTTGGTGACGATGAGCCGGGCGCCGAAGGCGAAGGCGCGCCAGAAGACCCGGCGGGCGAGGTAGGCGTTGACGCCGAAGAGGGGAATACGGAGGAGGAACGCCGGGAAGAGGAGGACGAAAAGAAGGTCGAGGCGTTCGACTCGCTCACCGACAAATGGATGGAGAAGGAGGGCGGCGAGGTCACGATGAAGGACATGGACGCCTTCGTGGCCGCTTTCAAGGCGGTTCCGGATGCACGCAAGGACGAATGCCTCCACCGTGCGCTAAACCTCGTTTCCGACGACAATGTCCTGCTGCTGGCAGGCATTCTCTTCGACAAGTCAATCGACAAGGAGTACCTTGAGCTCGTGTTCAACGACGTCCTCAATCGTGACGAGGAAGTCAAGAAGCTCATCCTGCCGAAGATCTTCAAGGACAAGGACCATCCATGCTGGGCGGACACGGCGTGGATCCTCGACGTCACAGGCGAATTACCACAAAAGGAGGAAAGCGAATGAACAAGCTCATGACACTGACGGCGGCCGCGCTTGCGGCGACCACTGCGGCGGCGGCGGACATCTACGTCTCGCTCGAGACCGGGAAGAACAAGAACGACGGCACGAAGGAGGCGCCGCTAAAGAACCTCTGGAAGGCGCTCGAAAACGCGAAGGACGGCGACACGATCCACCTCGCCGAGGGAATCTATCCCGGCAAGATGAAGCAGAACTGGTTCCTGATCGACAAGGCGGTCTCGATCATCGGCGGCTATTCCAAGGATTTCGCCGAGCGCAAGCCCCTCGAGCACAAGACGATGTTCCAGGCCCTCAACGAGAACAACGACAAGAAAGGCACTGGGCTTGGCGTCTTCACGATCGACTTCACCAAGCAGCAAAAGCAGCCCGAGGGAGTCGACATGAAGTTCGACGGCCTCATCTTCGACGAGGGCTTCGCGAACTCCTACCACGAGACGAAGGGCAAGCCCGAAGGCTTCGACACCGGCATGTGGCTCGAGGGCCCGGCGATGAACAAGACGAGGGACAAGTTTCCGTCCGCGAACCGCTACCTTGTCTACTCCGCCACTGCGAACCGCGCGACGGGCAAGCTCTCGTTCACGAACTGCGCGTTCGTCAACTCGGGCAACATCGCGTTCAACGTCACCTGGTACCAGGGCGATGTCGTCGTCGAGAACTGCGTCTTCTGCAACAACCGCATGATCGGCGCGAACGTCCTCTGCTCGAAGGCGATTCCACAGGACGGCCCCAACAAGCCGAAGGCCGGCTGGAAGCCCGAGGTCAACTGGCTCTTCAAGAACAACACCGTCCTCTTCACCTGGTCTCGGCTCAACGACCTTGCCGACATGGGCTTCGGCGTCCGCAACAACACCGGCGTCAATGCGACGATCGCCGACAACGTGATCGGGCTCAACGTCCTCACCGGCTACGACAACACTAAGGGCGCGGGCGCGCTGAAGAAGCAGTCGATCGACGGCAACGTCTTCTTCCTCAACCGCGAGAGCGACATCCAGATGACGGTCTCGCCCTCCATCGCGAAGGTGCGCGTCGACGACTTCGAGGACCTCGAGGGGACCGACGGCATCGAGTCCATCGAGGACAACGAGGACCTCAAGGACCCGTCCGTCTTCAAGGGCCGCCTCAACGCGCAGTACCTGAACGCGTTCCTCTCGATGAAGTACTCCGAGTCGACGAAGCTCGACGAGGGCAAGTGCAACGGCCTGAGGTCCATGCTCGGGCTTCCGCTCCAGGGCACGATCACCACGCAGTGCGACATGTTCTGCAACCGCTATCCGCTCGAGGACGCGCTCAAGCTCTTCGGCGCGATGGACGGCAAGGGAGCGCAGGCGATCAAGTGAGCGGAGTCGTGAGATCGGACGCGATTGTCGCAGGCGCCGGTTTCTGGGGCTGCACGGTCGCGCGCCGTCTCGCGGAGGCGGGGCGGAAGGTCCTCGTCCTCGAATCGCGCGGCGCAGTTGGCGGCAACGTCCGCTGCGAGACCGACCCCGCGACGGGCATCGAGGTGCATCTCTACGGCAGCCACATCTTCCACACGCACGACATGGCGGTGTGGAACTTCATCCGCCGCTTCACCGAGTTCAACGGCTACCAGCACAAGGTGCTCGCGAACTACAAGGGCAAGATATACTACCTTCCCCTCGGCCTCGCGCTCATCAACAAGTTCTTCGGCGTGGAGCTGAAGCCCGGGGAGGTCGCGGAATTCATGAAGGACGAGCGCCATTCGTCGGCGATCTTCGACGCGTTCTTCCGCGGCTACACCTCGAAGCAGTGGGGCAAGGCGCCTGAGGAGATAGACCCCTCGATCATCAATCGCGTGCCGGTGCGCGACAACTACGACGTTAACTACTTCAAGGACTATTTGCAGGGAATTCCCGCCGACGGCTACAACGCGGTCTTCGAGAGGATGCTCGACCATCCGAACATCGAGGTGAAGGTCAATGCGCCCTTCGCCCTCTCTGACATGGCGGATGCGCCCGTCTACTACTCCGGGCCCGTCGACGCGCTTTTCGACTACAAGTTCGGGCACCTTCCGTGGCGGACGCTCCGCTTCGAGACGGAGACCCTGGACGTAAAGGACTTCCAGGGGACTTCGGTCGTCAACTACACCGAGGCGTCCGTTCCCTACACGCGCATCCACGAGTTCAAGCACTACCACCCCGAGCTCGCAGGCGTCATGTCCGCGCCGAAGACGGTGGTGATGCGCGAGTACTCCGCGCAGTGGAAGCCCGGCGACGAGCCGTACTACCCGGTCGACTGCGAGGAGTCGCGCGCGCTTCTCGCGAAGTACCGCGAAGAGGCGGCGAAGGTCCCGAACCTCATTGTCGGCGGACGGCTTGGCGGATACAAGTACTTCGACATGGACCAGTCGATCGCAGCCGCGCTCGCGGTCGAGATATAGTTTTACAACCAAACAGAACAAACAGGAGGAATAGACATGACAGTCAAAGGATACGCGAGATATCTACTGGTGATGGCGGGGCTTGGCGGCCTCATATACGGCATCGACGTAGGCGTGATCGCCGCGGCGCTTCCGTACATCCGCAACACTTCCGACTACTCGTCCGTGCAGCTCGGCTTCATCGTGGGCGCGGTGCTGTGGGGAAGCGTCATTTCCTCGCTCTTCGCGGGGTCGCTCTCCGAGTGGCTCGGCCGCAAGAAGATCATCATCGCATCTGCGTTCTGCTTCTTCATCTCGATACCGGTGATCTGCGTTTCCGGGCTGTTCGAAGGCGGCAGCTTCATCCTCCTCACGATCGGCCGCACGCTTCAGGGCGCGTCCGCAGGTCTCGTCGGCGTGGTGGTTCCGATGTATCTAGCCGAATGCCTTGACAGCGAGTCGCGCGGCAAGGGCACCGGAATGTTCCAGCTTCTCCTGACGATAGGACTCGCGTTCGCCGCCGTGATCGGCCTCGTCGTGACGGGTCTGGTCGGCGACTCGGACAAGGTAGTAAAGGCCAAGGCAGTCGAGAACAACGTCGTCGTCTTCGAGCAGAAAGTCGACGCAGCCGGCGAGCCGATGGTCGATGCCGACAAGAATCCGATATATGTCCTTGACGAAGCGGGAGCCCCTAAGCCGAAGCTCGACAAGGACGGCAACAAGGTCGCCGACATCAAGAAGGTTGATTTCAAGATGATCAGCGCCTGGACCACGCCTGAACAGCGCAAGGGCTGGGCGACCGCGTGGCAGACGATTTTCCTCTGTTCCGCGATTCCCGGCCTTATCCTCTTCCTTGGGGCGTTCTGGCTCAGGGAGTCGCCGCGCTGGCTCTACAAGAAGGGCCGCAGGGAGGACGCGCTTGCGTCGCTCGCCGCCAACAACGGCGAGGCGAAGGCGAAGGAGATTCTCGACGAGATGATCGCCGCGGACAAGGCGGCGGAGGCGGAGAAGGCCGCGATCGCGAAGCAGGCGCAGGGCGATAGCCTGCTGCAGAAGAAGTACATCTACCCGTTCCTCCTCGCGGTCACGATTCTCGCCTGCAACCAGACGACGGGCATCAATTCGGTCCTCAACTACACGGTCGACATCTTCAAGGCGACTGGCATGGAGGGCGTGTTCGCCAATTTCTCCGACCTCGCGATCAAGCTTGTCAACGTGTTCATGACGGTGGTCGCGTGCGCAATCGTCGACCGCAAGGGCCGCAAGTTCCTTCTGAAGCTCGGCACCTCTGGCATCATCCTCGGTCTCTGCGGCGTCGCGACGACCTTCCTCCTCATCACGAAGGGCGTCGTCGTCGCGTCAATGACGACCGGCATCGTCGCGACTGCGTTCTTCTTCATGTTCATTGCGTTCTACGCCGTCGGACCGGGCGTCTGCGTGTGGCTGGCGCTCTCCGAGCTCATGCCCACGCGTATCCGCGCTACCGGCATGTCGATTGCGATGATCATCAACCAGGGCGTCTCCGCGGGCATTGCGACGATCTTCCCGGCGTGGAAGGACGCGTGGGGCTTCCCCGCGGTGTTCTACTGCCTCGCCGGCTTCACCGTCGTCTACTTCATTACGGCGGCGTTCTTCCTCCCCGAGACGAAGGGCCGCACGCTCGAGGAGATCGAGCAGTACTTCAAGACGGGGAAGATGCCCGAAAAGAAGCAGTGACGTTCCGCTTTCTAGGCACGGGCACGTCGGTGGGAGTGCCGCAGATCGGCTGCACGTGCCGCGTGTGCACGTCGCGCGATCCGCGCGACCGCCGGCGGCGCTGCGGCGCATACGTAACGGCTTCCGACGGCGCGGCGCTTCTCGTCGACACGCCGCCGGAGCTCCGTCTCGCGTGCATAGAGTGCGGCATATCCAAGGTCGACGCCGTTGCGCTCACCCACGCGCACATGGACCATGTCGCGGCGTTCGACGACATCCGCCGCTTCAACACGATCAACGGAACGAAAGTCCCCTGCGAACCGGGCGACCCGCTCTACCGCGGCCTTCCCTACCGCATCATCGGCAAGCCCATCACGTGCTACGCGATGAGCAAGACGATTGAGCAGATGCACAAGATATTCCCCTACATCAGTGCGGCGGGGGGGAAGAACGGGCTCTTTCGCCCGATGGTGGAGTTTTCGGAGGCGGATTCGTTTTCAGTCGGCGGCATGGCGGCTCTGCGGCTAAAAGTCGAGCACGGCTTCCCATGCTGCGGATACCTTTTCTCCGAGGGTTCACGCCGCATCGCGTACATCAGCGACTGCCACGAGCTGCCAGACGAGACAATTGAGCGCGCGAAGGGCGTCGACGTCATGGTGCTCAACTGCCTTCGCGAGCGTCCGCATCCGACGCACCTGAGTCTTGAGCGGGCGCTTGAGTACATCGGTCGCATCGCGCCGAAAAAGGCGTATCTCGTCCACATGTGCCACGACCTGACGCACGAGGACTGGCTTGCGCGGCTTGCGGGCACGAACGTCGAGCCTGCGTACGATGGGCTGGAGTTGAAAGTGTAAAGCGTAAAGTGGAGGAACCTAAAAATGAACGCCATCCGCAATTTCTCGTTTTTGATTTTCAATTTTGCATTCTTCTTTGCGTTCGCCGAGACGGTGGAGATCTCGGTTGACCTCAAATTCGACAGCATCGACTATGTGTCGGGCGAGCGCGTCCGCGCGGTCGTCGATGTCGCGAACATGTCGCCCGACACGATCAGTGTCGGATATCCGAGCTCGAAGGACACTCTCTTCGTGGAGGTGTTCAGTTCGGGCAGCATGGAGCAGCTCGAGAAGATCGGGAAGGGCCGCTTCGTTTCGCGCTTCAGCTTGGAGTCGAACGAGGGGCAGAAGCTCGAGACCTACCTAGGAGACCACTATCCCCTGAGGACGATCGGCAAGTATCTCGCGAAGCCGGTGCTCGTGCATGGGGGGATGCGCTACGAGGGGCAGCTCCGCGCGTTCACCGTTGTGCCGGGCATGAAGGTCGGGAGCGCGCTCCAGATGTTCAAGAACGCCGAAGGCCTGCGCCGCGAGTTCACGCTGCTCTCCTGGAGCCGCAGGAACACAGAACATCTCTTCCTCGCGGCGCAGGACGAGGGCTCCGTGTCCCGCAAGTGGACGACGACGGATCTCGGTCCGTTTATGCGCCTCAGGAAGCCGACCCTCTCCGTGCTCGGCACGGGCGAAGTCATCGTGATTCACAGCTGCGACCGCGACAGGTTCCGCCGCTCGGAGTTCTGGAGCTTGCCAGACGCGCTTGAGCTCAACAAGCACGAGTTCGTGAGGGATCCGGAGACGGCCGGCTCGGAGCGGGTCAAGGAGCTCTACAAGGAGTCGGGCGGAGTCCAGCCCGTCGCCCGCCCATGGTGGAAGTTCTGGTGACGAAACCATGAACATTCTTGGGATAGAGACAAGCTGCGACGAGACGGCGGCGGCGGTGGTGAAGGACGGACGCGAAGTCCTCTCCAACGTCGTCTACACGCAGATCCCCCTGCACCAGCCCTACGGCGGCGTCGTTCCCGAGATCGCCTCGCGCGCGCACATCGAGAAGATCTCGCAGGTCGTCGGCGACGCGATGAAAGGCCAGTCGGTAGATGCAGTCGCCGTTACCTACGGCCCTGGCCTCGCGCCGGCGCTGATCGTCGGGCTCAACGCGGCGAAGGGGCTTGCGAAATCCCTTGGCGTTCCGCTGATCGCCGTCAACCACATCGAGGCGCATCTCCACACACCGTTTATGTTCGACGCGCCCGACGACGCGGCGGCGAAGCTCGCCGATCCGCGCGAAATCGGCCCCATGCTCGGGCTCGCCGTCTCAGGCGGAAACACCGTCTGGATCGACATGCCGGAATACGGCAAGTACGAGGTCATCGGAGAGACGCTCGACGACGCGGCGGGCGAGGCGTTCGACAAGGCGGCAAAGCTGCTTGGCCTCGGCTATCCGGGCGGGCTCAAGATAGACCGCATCTCCGCGGCTTTCCGCGGCCGTTTCCCGGACTGGCCGCTCGTTCCGTTCCCGAAGGGTCGCCCGCGCGACGGCGTGACGGCGCTTGCGGGGCTTCCTGCGGAACTCTGCGTGTCGTTCTCCGGGCTCAAGACCGCGCTTCTTCGACATGTCCAGCAGAACCCCGGGCTTCTTTCGCAGGACGCGGAGAAGGAGGACTTCGGCGGATATTCCGTTCCGCCGGCCGTCGCGCATGTCGTTGCGTCCTACCAGGAGGCGATCGCCCAGGCAGTCGCGGACCGTACGCGCGCTGCCCTGCGCCGCGGCTCCTACAGGGCGTTTGCCCTTGGCGGCGGCGTTTCGCTCAACAGCCGCATCCGCGCTGTCCTCGGCGAGGTCTGCGCCGCGGCGCATGTGCCGCTTCTCATGGCGAAGCCGAAGTACACGGGCGACAACGGCGCGATGGTCGCGGGCCTCGCGTTCTACCGCCGTAACGTCTCCGGCGCGGCCGCATTCTGCGCCGACGTTTCGCCTTCGCTCCAGATAGGCCTCGACTGGGACGGCGCGAAGATGACGCACGACGCCGACGGTAAGCGCATCGGCGAGAACATGCCCCATGGCCACGGTTCCGTTCAATAGGGAATGGTATAATGTGCCTGTGAACTTTGGATGCGGAATAGCGGTGGAGGTGAAATATGGTTGATGTTGGCGAGTTGGTGCGGTTTACACCGGGCGAAAGGACTCTGCGGCTGGTGATGGACATCGCCGCCGCGATAGAGCGCTATCGCATCGTCATGGAAGGGCCGGCGGGTGTGCGGCTCAGGAAGCTCAACCATATCAGAACGATTCGCGGCACGACGGCAATCGAGGGCAATACGCTGACAGAAGACCAGGTAACGGATATCATCGCCGGCAAGCAGGTCGTCGGCTCGAAGCGTGAAATTGATGAAGTGAAGGGAGCGCATGCCGCATATTCAAAAGTCGAAGCGTTTGATCCGTTGTCGCCTCGGGCGCTTTTGCGGGCGCATGCGCTGATGACGAAGGACTTGGTCGAAAGTCCTGGCAAGTGGCGCAAATGCAATGTCGGGGTCTTCAACGCCCGTGGCGTGGCGATGCTTCATGCGCCGCCGTGGGACCAGGTTCCGTTTTTGATGAAGGATCTTTTCGCTTGGCTGAAGCGTTCGAAGGACGCTCCGTTGGTGAAGAGCTGCATATTCCACTTTGTCTTCGAGACTATCCATCCGTTCTCCGACGGCAACGGGAGGATGGGGAGACTCTGGCAGACAGTGATACTTGGCCGGTGGAATCAGCTCTTCTACGCCTTGCCGATAGAGAACATGGTGCTTTGCCACCAGCGCAGATACTACCAGACGCTTCATGCCGCCCAGGAGTTGGGCGATGCCCGCGTCTTCGTAGATTTCATGCTCGACATGATTCTTCGGACGTTGAAGGCTAGAGGCGAGTCGCAAGGTGGTAAGAAAAAGGTGGTAAGAAAAGGTGGTAAGAAAACCGCCGATCGGCTATTGGAGTTGATCCGCGGCAATCCGAAAATCACCTTTGCAGAAATGTCTTCCGCGACAGGCATTTCCCGTAGCGCGATTCAGAAGCATATCGAACGGCTCAAGGACGCGCAGCGCCTTCGCCGCGTCGGTCCCGACAAAGGCGGGCATTGGGAGGTAATTGAAAAGGCGTGATGGAGAAGCGATGACCGACAATGCCAGCAAGGCGCCTGGGATGGGAGTCTCGTGGCTTGCTTCTGCTGATATTACGAACGAAGCCAAAGAAAAGGGCGTCTAAGGCTTTATGAATTTAGATAATAAGCAATGATTGGATGTGTGCATATGACTAAGACTCGGACTTGTCCCGTATGCGGGACGGAGTTCGAGGCATACAGAAGAGCGCATATATATTGTTCGGAGTCTTGCCGCAGCAGATCCATGTATTCTAGAAGAAAGGTTGAGGTAGGGAAGGTTAAAAAGATTTGTGCCATGTGTGGAAAAGAATCCTTCATTGAAGGATATCATAGAAGCGCACATCAAAAGTACCACAATTATTGTCAGCGATGTGCGTCAATTCTTGCGCATGAAACTCGTAAGAAGCCACTGCAAGAGCGGACTTGTGCTGGTTGTGGCAAGGCGTTTATTTCTAAAAATCCCCATACACGCTTTTGCTCGTTACAATGTGCGTATAAGCATAGAGGCGACGATTATAGATCAAGACGATATCGTGAAGTAGTAGAACATATAAGACTGTGCACAACCAAACAAGAGTTCAGGGACAAATATCCTTCCGACAGCATTTTTGCTCGGAAGTATAAGATTGAAGAATACAAGAAATTCCCTAATGGGAAGCGTCAAAAGCAGATAGAAGACGAAACCATAATCTCAGAGAGCAAGAAATACCATACAAAAAAGGAATACCGCAATCATTCCCCAAACATGTATGCGATTGCAAACAGGAGAGGACTGCTGCCAACTTTCACATGGTTGGTGTCTGAGCCGCCTTTCCACGAGAGATATGTTGTTTATAGGTATTTTTTTGCTGCGCAAGAAACTGTCTATGTGGGATTGTCGTGCAATCCACAGAAAAGAGATGTTCAGCATAGAATATCGAGAGGGAAGAAAACGTCTTGTGTATTCAAATTTGCTAAACGAGTAGGATTAGAAATCCCGAAGATGGAAATCTTGGAGTCGGGGATATCTCAGTCTGAAGCACGGTCTAAAGAGCATGAGTATGTAAATAAATTCAAGGACATCGGTTATGAAGTATTGAACACAGGAAAGACGGGCGCTTCTATAGGATCAATTGGCGGCATGCCAAAGTATACAAAAAAAGAGTTTCTAGAAGTAGCACAAGAGGTTGGCGATTTTAATAAATTTGTTAAGAATTTCAAGGGGTTATACATTGCTGCGCTTCAACACGGTTGGCTGAAAGAGTGCAATAATCTAAAGAGAGATAGACGGGCTCCAAAGACAATTAACGCTGAATATGCCATAAATGAAGCAAACAACAAAAGTTCAATAGAAGATTTAAGAAACGACAGCGCTATTTATAACTACATCTCAACGCATAAATTATGGCATCGTACGAAGTTTGGACTACTTCGACAAAGTCTTTCTAAAGATTTTTGCATTTCTGTCGCCAGAAACTTTTCTTCTGCAAGTAGCCTTCGCAAATCTAATGGAACAGTTTATTTGAAAATGCAAAAGAATGGTTGGCTAGATGAATGCCCATGGTTAGTGAAAGGGGAAGGTTGGAGACAGGCCGCTGCACTCAAGGCTAGACCAGTGCGCCAAATGACGATGAATGGTAAGGTTTTGAAAACATTCCCATCCATCGCAGTCGCAGCCCGAACAACGAATGTGTCCTCTGGCAATCTTACTTCTTGTTTAAAAGGTCGAATACAATCTTGCGGTGGTTTCCGTTGGCAATATGCCGATTAGAGTTCTGCTGAGGGATTTATTGATGATAAAAGGGCCATCTTTACTGATCTGTCGGTTCGGGACGTAAAAGTAATGGTATAATACGCCTGTGAACATGAAAGAACAAACAGGACATCTGGGACAAACAGGACGGACGGGACAGCCGAGACGGACAGGACAAGTAGGACGGACGGGACCCGCCTGCGCTAAAGCTTCCGCCGCCGCACTGCGTGCTTTGGCGGACAAGTCGGCGCGGCAAGCGGGACGGACGGGACCGCTTGAGTGGCGAGAGCTGACGGGACGAGCGGGACTTGGGCAACTGGAACGCCTGGGACTTATTGTGCAACGGGAACTGCCGTGGAAAGGAACGCGGGTCCATGGCTGATATTCCAAAGATTGTGTTGCCGCATGGCGGGTACAAGAAGCTCATTGTCTATCGCAAGAGCGATGTGATCTACCAGGGCACTGTCGTGTTTTGTCGCCGATTCCTTTCAGCTCACGGTGATCGCACCGTTGACCAGATGACGCAAGCCGCACGCAGTTGCAAGCAGAACATCGCTGAGGGGAGCGCGGCGAGCGGCACGAGCAAGGAAACGGAAATCAAGCTCACCAATGTCGCCCGCGCCACGCTTGACGAGCTGATTGAGGACTACCTTGACTGGCTCAAGTCGCATGGTTTCGCAGAGTGGCCGTCCGACGACGAGCGGCGCATTGCCGCGCGCGACTATTCCAAGGCGCATTCTGACTGGCCTGATTGGCAGAAGTTCTTCGAGACGCGTCCGGCGGAAACGGTGGCGAATCTGATGCTCACCATCTGCCATCAGACGCGCTATATGCTCGACAAGATGATTGCCGCGCAGGAGGAAGACTTCAAGAGGCATGGCGGGGTTCGCGAGCGGATGCACGCCGCTCGCACAGCCGCTCGTGGCGAAGAATGGGACAAGGGCGCGTATTCTCGCCTCGACGCCGCCGCAGATGTGATGGAGCTAGAGTCCAGAGCTGCCGAGATCAAGCGCAAGGTCGATCAGGCGGTCTGGAGCATCAAGAAACGGAAGGGCTGGAAATGACAGGGGAGGGGGCCAACCATGGCAACCAAGTCCCGGAGGTCCTGGTTGTCCTGGATGTCCCGTCCGTCTCGGATGTCCCGTCAGTGGTAAGAAAAAGGAGGAACAAATGACTACATTCAAGACTACTGGAACTTCCTGCCCCGACCAGCTGGCGCGGGCGCTGGAACAGTCGGGAAAAGTCGTCGTCTGATTGGCGGATTGATGCCCTTATGACGACTCTGGCAGGAAGGGAGAATGCATTTAGGCGGCTCGCAAAGTCGAAGTTCCGCTCGCGCTTTCATCTCTCTGCCGACGACCGGCAATACATCGCCGAGAAGGGCATGGAGACGATCCGCCGAGTGTGGAAAAGTTCATGGCGGCGTCCCTTTATGAGTTGGAGGTACCGATGAACGATAACACTTTGACGCCTGACCGCTACGCCGGAGACGAGGCGTGGCAGGACTGGTTCGACATCTGCTCGGTGGGCGGATGCCCGGCCGAGCATTCCGCCGCGCTCCGCCGCCAGGTGGAGTCCGCGATGTATTCCACTCTCTTGAAGCGCGGCGTCTCGCGCGAGGAGGCGGGGGCGGATGATCCCGTAGCCGTTTTTGACGCCTACTTCAAGCTGAAGGGCTCGCGCGAAACGAAGAAGCCGCTCAAGTCCTATTTCGCCTACCGCATCAAGGCCGAGGGGCTGCGCCTCGCCGACTTTGTCTGCGGCACTCTCTTCGGCTCAGGCGCAGGACGCGTCCACGATATCGTCCTTGACTGGATTACCTCTATCAAGGGTTGGCGTCCGCGCAAGGTGAAGGGCCCCGACGGCTACCGCCACATCGAATGGGAAAGCGCAGGCCCAGCCGAAATCGCCGCGCTCGAACCATATTCACAGAAAGACCCCGCCGCGCTTCTCGACCTCGAACCGATGCGCCGCGAGATCGACGCGCTCCTCGAAAGAATCTCCCTCAAGATAAAAGTGGAAAAGTCGCATGTCGCGGCCCTTTTGTATGCGACGGCCCAGGACATGCCGCTGACGGATGCGGTGCTCCTCGAGGGCCTAGGCGTAGGAAAGTCGCGTGCGTACGCGATGAGGGAGAAGACGATGGACGAGTTCAGGAAAGAGGCGAAGACGATGGAGAGCGCGGATAGCCCGCTCTTCGGTCGCCTGCTTCTCGCGGCCTGTGAATCGTCGGCACCCAAGTCGCTGCGCGAGCGGACAGGAGGTGCACTATGAACAAGACATTCGAGCAGGAATGGAATCTCTACAAGGCGGGCGGGAAGCGTCCGTCATTCGCGGGCGAGGCGCCGCGCGGCGACGCGGAATTCGATTCGCCGGTGAAGGTTGGCGAAATAAGGATCTTCGCCGACATGGCGCGTCCGTTCGTCGGGCTTGTCGCGGAGGATCGCGGGAATGCCGGGTTCTTCATAATTCCCGTCTCGCCGTTCACCGTCCCCGCCTCGCCGCGCGAGGCGCTCGAAGGCGAGAGAGTCTACCAGCTATGGAACGCCTGCACGGCAGCGCGCAGTTTCGTCGCGCGCAGCTGGCGCGTCGGCGAGATAGACGCCGACGTGCTCGCAGAAATCCGCGGCAGATGTGCCGCGCGGACCGAACTTGCCGCAGACGGAATCGTCGCGGAATACGAGCGCGAGTTCCTCGTCTCGGGCGGAGACTTCATTCCGCTCGTCGACAAGTGCATCCCTCGCGTCGTGCATGTCTCTTGGCGCAGGGTCTGCGGACTTGCCGCATGCTTTGTTGTCTTACTTGGCGTTTCCGTGTATGTGTTAAACTCGCAGAACGACACTGGTCCTCGACTCTGTTGCTATATTGCCAATGTTGATGAGGCAGCCACTGAAGAGTATCTGCCTTGCGAATGTGAGCCCGAACCTGATGCGGAAATAGACTTTGCGAAAGATCTTGTCGCCGGACAACGCAAGGAAGCGCTAATACCGGCGGGGACAACGATTCCACCGCCCCCTCCATCGCTTTCCGTAGGAGCTAAGTCGAAGGACACGATCATGACCATAAGCGCGCCAGTGACGATGAAGACTTTGACCAGCTCGCGTTCGCCTCGCTCCATTGCTCGCTCCATTGGGTCGATGTCGCGCGTTGATGCTCAATACGACCTTGCCCGCGAGATTGCTTCATCCGAGCGCCTGCGGCGCTTTTCTCCTGAGAGACTGGCGGAGCAACAGCCTGCCGGCACAGAGCGCTATGCCGAAATTCAGGAGAACGAATATCGCGATCCCACGAGCGAGCCGCTCTCGACATTCGGACTCGACGTCGACACTTCGAGCTACACTACGATGCGTCGTTATCTGACCGAGTGGAAGAGGCAACCTCCGAAGGGCTCCGTGCGGCTTGAGGAGTTCGTCAACTACTTCAAGTACCGCTATCCGCAGCCGAATGGCGACGATCCGATCGCCGTCGCGTGCGAGATGGGCGTCTGCCCGTGGGCGCCAACGCACAAGCTTCTCAGGGTCGGCGTGCAGGCGCGGGAAGTTCCTGTCGAGAAGCTGCCGCCGTGCAATCTGACATTCCTCATCGATGTCTCCGGTTCGATGGGCGGGAACGGCGGCTTCGAGATGATGAAGTCCGGGCTTAAGATGCTTGTCGGCAAGCTTCGCCCCGAAGATCGCGTTGCAATCGTCACATACGCGGACGGCACCACGGTGCAGCTTGCCTCGACGCCAGGAAGCGAGAAGAACAAGATCCATGCCGTTGTCGATGGGCTCAGGTGCGGCGGCTGCACTTACGGCGCGGGTGGAATCCAGCTCGCCTACGAGGAAGCGAAGAAGAACTTTGACAAGAATGCGAACAACCGCGTCATCCTGATCACTGACGGCGACTTCAATGTGGGAATCTCCGACCCGAAGTTGCTCGAGGAGTTCATCGCCACGAAGCGCGAGAGCGGAATTTTCCTCACGGTGCTTGGCGTCGGACGCGGCAACTACCAGGACGCGAACATGAAGAAGCTTTCGACTGCGGGCA